>Ga0316218_1000073_pt1 | contig 142523 bp, 133 predicted proteins | sample TBH18003metaG_FD_203634 | JGI IMG/M metagenome (GOLD analysis project Ga0316218, IMG submission 203634) | Freshwater microbial communities from Trout Bog Lake, Wisconsin, USA - TBH18003 | ecosystem: Environmental > Aquatic > Freshwater > Lake > Hypolimnion/Profundal zone | place: USA... | reverse complement strand
ATTTATAATTGGTGAAGGTTATAAAATAAATCCCTTGCTCGTATATATGTTCTTTTTGGACAGGCATACATAATAAAGGTAGGGAAATTATTTTTCAGATATTTATTATAATACTGGCTGTTGTTTGTCCTGCGCGAACCGGAGAGTCCCCGCTGAAAAAGCGGGAGACGCTCCGGGGACACAATGTGTACCAAAATTACCAGTACCAGACGCATTGTCTCCATCTACACTTATCGTTCCACATGCGTATATATTATAGCCGCTACCAGTGCTTTGTGTCAATAGTTTTGTTATTGTGCTTCCTGAAATACTGGAACTACCCGTAGGGTCTGGCCCATAAAAAGAATTTCCTAAAGACCAACTACCTGATGCGTAGTTTAGTTGAACTATGCCCGCCCCGTTAAGCTCAGACCCAGTTCCTGTGATGCGTCCACCTACGATAATATTATTTACCGAGTTTGTGTTAGGATCTATAGCCACACTATAGCCATAGGCTGTTATGTCTGCTGCTGGTACTGCTGTACCTGACGTGGGAGTAGAATGTGGAATAACAGTAATAGGTGTGCCATTAAGATAATTACCAGCATCGTCAAATTCAACAATTAAAAAACCTGGTCTTGACCCGCTTGCATATAAATCACCTGCTCCTACGGCTACATAGCCATCGCTGGCTTTTGTAACAGACCAAAGAAAACCGGCAAATGTGCCGCTTGTTATTGATGGAGCAGAAAGTGAGGAAGAGAAGTCAATACAGGTAGTAGTGCTTTGGTAATTTAGCCAGGCTAGCTTTCCGGTATGGTCTAACTTTTGGATAAATGGCACACCCTCTACAGCTCCTGCCTGTGAATAGCCACATGTAATCGTTTCCTTTTTAGTTGTCGTTATCAATGAATATATCCAGTCTACGGAACCAGCGGTATTTTGCTGACCGGCATAATGCCACTGTGCTGTAGTTACCGGATTAGATGTAGCACATATGACTGGCCCTGTGTTTGGGTAGCCATACCCTCCTGCGGGTTCAACATGCAATCCGGTAGTATTCACTGTTGTAGCGCCAGTGTATGGCCCTCTTGATTGTGCGTGTGTTATATAGCTGCCGCACAACAGCAGCATTGTTATTATTTTTTTCATAAAAAAAATTGTGTGTATTGGTGATGAATAGATTGTCATTTTACAGGTATTTACCTGGTTAAATTGATCTAAATCATCGTCGCAAAACGAGCCTGTACAGGTATAGGTAAGAATTGTTTTTCAATAGTTAATTGTGTATGTTTATAATACTAAGTTAATAAGCATATTTCATATTGTAGCATGTCTATATATAAAATATATTTCAGCAGGTGTATTATATTGATTGATAATAGATTGCATGTTTGGCACATATTTTGATAAAAGAAGTAATTTGTGGTTCTGAAAGCACAAAATTTAATCTCTCTATTGTTTTGTTAAATAGCAGCAAGAAGATGAACGGTGTCCCTTCGATTTCTCAGGGCAGGCTTGCCAAATAGTGATCGGGACTACGGCGGGCAAAGCCACCTTCGTGCCGATAGTGATGGGGACTATTGCGGGCCAAGAAAAAGGGCACCTAGACAGATGCCCTTTTGGAAATTTAATTTTTGTGGTATTTCCTATCCATTAAATTTCCCAACACACACACTATAAGGAAATACAACTATAGTATAGCAAATACCGTACCGAGGCAGGGTTAAGGGAATGGTAATAGTGCGATGTGCAGTGTGTTGTATGCGAGTATAGATCCCTCCTTAGGTCGGGATGACAAAAACCTTAGGTCCGGATAACAAAAAAAAGTGGGAAAAAAAAGAGGGCTGCGTGTGCAGCCCCCGGAAAATGTGGTGGTGTAATATGTTTAGAACCTCCAGCGCAGGCCGATGGTCTCGGGGAAGTAGAGGCTGGTGAAGGTATTGTTCTCGGAGGCATAGTGTTCGTCGCCGGTCTTTACGTGCGCGTAGCGGGCGGCAAGGTCTATGTTGATGCCGAGGCGGGGTATGATGTAGTAGGTGTAGCCTACCTGCACGCCAAAGGTGAAGCCCTGGCCGGATGCGTAATCGTACTTGGACACGTAGCGGTAGTTGGAGTCGGGCGCCTGCTTGTAGGTGCTGTAGCCGAGGGAGCCATCGTTGACGGTGTTCATCATGCCGACTGTGACACCGAAGTTGATGTTGGAGCGGATGAAGGTGTTGTAGCGGGTGTAGAAGGGTATGACGTAGTTGATGCCCACGGATTCGTTGATGGCATGATCGGCCACTACGAAGGTGATGGGCTCTGATTTGAGCTGCTGGCCATAGATGTCGGTAAGCTGCCAGGTACCCTGCGATTGCCAGTGGCGCTCGCCGATGTCGAGGTTGAGCATCCAGTGCGGATTGATGAAGTAGTTGAGGCGCACGGAGATGTCGCCCACTGTTTGTGTGCTGTTGCCGGTATAGTTATTGGCAGGGCCTACTGGCCTGGTGAAAAAACTTAAGCCGCCATTGACGCCTACTTCCCAGTTGTAGTCGGGTGGCAGGTTCTGTGCAAACAAACTGCCGGTGAATGCCAGAAAAGCAGCAGCAGTGAGTAACAATGCCTTCATATAGATAGCAATTTTTTAAAAATAAGAACTCAAATCTAAGTAATTTATCTGATAAACTCCAATCTGCGGGCGGCTCTATGCGATAATTTCTACCACATAGGCACATAGACCACATAGGTGGAAGTATTTGAGCCTATGTGGTCTTGCAATTATGAGTACAGACCATCCCGATAGCTATCGGGACTATGTGATCTATGTGCCTATGTGGTGGCCTTGAATAACACTGGGATCATTCGTCATCATCTTCTGCGCCGAGGTTGAGGTTCATCATGCTGCCGAGCATATCGGCGAAGGAATAGCCGCCCTTTTCCACGCCGCTTTTGCTGATGAGGGAGTACTCGGCGAGGCCATGCAGCAGGAACTCCATGAGCAGGCCCGCCTCGGCCTCATTGGCTGCCGGGTGGTGCTGTTTCACGATGGCATACAGGCCATCCACCTTGTACAGGTTGGCGATGTAGGTGCTGTCGGGGTCGGTTTGCAGGGTGACAAGGTCATTACCCTGCCCAAACCAATCTATGACCGGTTGGTAGGGACTGGTGCGGGCTTTGGCCTTCTGTATGTCGCGCCCTTTTTTAAAGGATTGCGGATCGGGGAAGTAGTGGGTGAAGTTGGCCCGAATAGCCAGGCCGAGGAGGCGGTGCGCCACGTTCAGCGGGCCTTCCTGCTCGCCTTCGTACACCAGCTCTATCTTGCCGGTAATGGAGGGTATAACGCCTATGAAGTCGGAGATGCGCACGGTGGTGCGCTGCTGGTTGCTGAGCAGGGCGCGTAGCTCGGCGGTGCTTACGAGGTTCTCGTAGGCCGATATGGTGAGGCGGGCGGATACGCCGCTCTTTTTGTCCACCAGCTCGCTTTTGCGGGCCTCCATGGCTACCTGCTCTATGAGCAGGCTGCACAGTTCGGGTACGTCTACCTTCAGCAGTTGCTCGGGCAGTATATCTGCCTCTTGGCGGGTGATGGCCTGCGACAGCTCCACGGTCTTGGGGTAGTGGGTGATGATCTGGCTTTCTATGCGGTCTTTGAGCGGCGTAACGATGCTGCCACGGTTGGTATAGTCTTCGGGGTTGGCGGTGAATACAAAGAGTATATCGAGCGGCAGGCGCAGCTTGAAGCCACGTATCTGTATGTCGCCCTCCTGTAGTATGTTGAACAGGGATACCTGTATGCGGGCCTGCAGGTCGGGCAGTTCATTGATCACAAATATGCCCCTGTGCGAGCGGGGTATGATGCCGTAGTGCAGGGCCTGCTCATCGGCAAAGCTGAGGCGCATATTGGCGGCCTTTATGGGGTCTATATCGCCTATAAGGTCGGCCACAGATACATCGGGCGTAGCCAGCTTCTCGCCATAGCGGCCACTGCGGTGCAGCCACTCTATAGGTGTGTCATCGCCTTTTTCTGCCAGCAGCTTACGGGCATACAGGGATATGGGGGCGAAGGGGTCATCGTTGATCTCGCTGCCGGCTATTACGGGTATCCACTCATCGAGCAGGTTCACCATTTCGCGCGCCATGCGGGTCTTGGCCTGCCCGCGCAGCCCCAGGAAGAGTATGTTGTGGCGCGATAGCAATGCCCGCTCCACATCAGGTATCACGGTATCCTCGTAGCCCAGTACGGTATTAAAAGGGCTTTGCTTTTTACCAATGAGGCTGATGAGATTTTGCCTAACTTCATCCTTTATTTTCTTTGGTTCGTACCCCGACTTCTTCAGTTCGCCGAGTGTGCTTATTTTAGGTTGTTCCATTTTCTGTTCTTCTGATGCTTTGTTTTATGATCAATAACCTTCGTCTTTACCTTTCTCGTCTTCCGTGCTTTTTTTCTTTTCTTCTTCCTGTGTCGATTTCTGTGCGGTGCTGCCTACGAGCCCTTTTTCCAGTATTTCATCGAGTTCCATGACGCGCTTATCCGGTATGTCCACCTGCTTCATCTCCACGTCATAGCCGCTCTGGCTTTCATTATTGAGCCAGGAGCCCGTGTACATCTTATTGATCAGCTCCAGTTCCATCACACCCACCGGGGGGTCGTCTTCCATGATCCATTTGCCATCGGTGCTGCGGGTGATGTTCAGCTTCACGTAGCTCTTCTGGTCGCCAAATTTGTACAGGCCGTCGTAGGATGAAACCTTGCCGGACCGGAGGTCTTTCTGGTAACGTACAAACAGCTTTACGGGGATCTCATCGTCAAACTTGCCTTCGTAGTACTTACGCTCTACTACTTCCCGCCTTGGTTTTACGGAATCCTCATCAATAGGGGTGGCGCTGAGTATATCTTTTTTAATGAGGCTGTCGGCGAGGGCCTTGCGGGTGCTGTCATCGAGCGTGGTGTCTTTGTTTTTTGCGAGCCAGTCGTAGTATTTCTTTTCTTCGGTTTCTTTGAAGAGGTACTGGTCTATGGTAGAGGCTTCGAGTATGTTGAGTACCTGGCCGCCAAAGAAGTAGCCCTGTATCTTCTGTATCTCGGTGATGGTGATGCAGAAGGTGCTGCGGCCCAGCATATCGCGTACAAATATGTAGCCCTTAAAACGCTCAGGGGCTACATGGTCATAGCCTACAAGCTTGCGGGTAGGCTCTTCCTTGCTCAGCTCGTAGCGTTGCAGCACGATGCTATTCCAGTGTATGCCGGAGTCTTCGCCCTTCTGCAATACCTGCTCAAATTTGGCAATGATGGAGTGATTGTAATAAGGGTCAAACTCCAGCAGCCCCTGCGGATGTTCTTTGAGGTTCTCCAACTCCTGCTGTGCCTGCGGCGAATGATCGGGATTGTGCAGCACATAAGACCACAGGGTATCGAACGGTGGAAAGAGGTAGAAGTAATCGAGGGAGTCTTTATTGCTGAGACAACCTAACACATTGGTCATCAGTCCCACCTCGGTTCTTGGCAGGCCACGGCTCCTGTGTTTATATCCGTAGGATTGCAGCGAGGCAATGAGTAAAATGAGAATGAGAAAATACTTCATGAGTTGGTTAGGAACGTTGACAAAGTAAAACACACCATCTGACTTGTTCTTTTCCATTTTTACGTCGTTGTAAAAGTCTTTAAATAATTCATTATTCGCAGATTTTACGCCTTGTAAAAAAGAAAAATAACTGCGCCATATAGTGTGTTTTACTTTGTCAACGATCCTTAGGAACCAATAAAGTTAGGCATTTTAGCTGTATTGGTGATATGATATGCTTATAGGGGTATAAAGGCGGCAAATCGCGCTATTCGGCGGGGCCGGTAAGTTCAAAAACCCGATCTGCAGGGCGGGCTACGATGGCTTTGTCGCCGAGCTCTACTATAGGGCGCTCTATGAGTATGGGGTTTTCGGTAAGTATAGTGAGCCAGTCTTTTTCGGGTATGTCTTTGCCGGCAAATTGCTCTTTGTACAGCGGCTCGGTTTTGCGTACCAGCGCAGATGCCTTCATGCCCAGTTTTTTGAGCAGGGCGCGCAGCTCTTTTTTGGTTAGCGGGTCAGCGAGATACCAGCGTACCTCGTGGGGTATATTGTGCTCCAGCAATAACTCCAGCGCACCGCGGCTTTTGCTGCACCGGCCGTTATGGTAAATAATTAATTCAGACATCAGGATCCACGTTTACCCGGTAAAATGCCGGGCGCACATTTATTCACATTAAGCACATTGTAGCATTTATACTACCATTTCTTTCACATCATTCGCTAACACTAACCGACCTGCAGTCTTTGCTTTGATCTCTTCGATAGTAACGCCGGGGGCATATTCAAGGCATTTAAAGCCATCAGCGGTAATGTCGAACACGCCCAGGTCGGTCACTACTTTTTTGATGCAGCCGATACCGGTGAGGGGCAGCGTGCATTGCGGCAACAACTTGCTTTCGCCCTTGGGGTTGGTGTGCTGCATAGCAACGATGATGTTCTTGGCGGCAGCCACAAGGTCCATGGCGCCACCCATGCCTTTTACCAGCTTCTTGGGTATCTTCCAGTTGGCTATATCGCCATTGTCGGCTACTTCCATTGCGCCGAGTACAGTGAGGTCTACCTTGCCGGCACGGATCATACCGAAGCTCATGGCGCTGTCGAAAAAGGCAGAGCCGGGGACCGTGGTCACGGTTTGCTTCCCGGCGTTGATGAGGTCGGCATCTTCCTCTCCCTCAAAAGGGAATGGCCCCATGCCCAGCAGGCCGTTCTCACTTTGCAGCACTACGTTCACGCCTTGCGGAATGTAGTTGGCCACCAGCGTGGGTATGCCTATGCCGAGGTTCACGTAAAAGCCATCCTGTAGCTCTTGTGCTATGCGTTTTGCTATTTGTTCTTTAGTTAAAGCCATTTTATTAATGTGCTAATGTGGGAATGTGATGAATGTGGGTACTCATTTGAATTGATCGTTTTTTGCCAAAGAAATATTGAGGTAGTGCGGGCACATTTTTCACATAGCCGCATTCTATCACATCCTCTTCCTGACGGTGCGATTCTCAATGCGTTTCTCATAATTCTTGCCCTCAAATATGCGGTGTACATAAATGCCCGGCACATGAATGTAGTTGGGATCCAGCTCACCGGCGGGTACGAGGTGCTCTACTTCGGCGATGGTGATCTTGCCTGCCATGGCCATCATGGGGCTGAAGTTGCGCGCTGTGCCTTTAAAGATGAGGTTGCCCATGGTATCGCCCTTCCAGGCCTTTACTATCGCGAAGTCGGCATCGAAGGCTTCCTCCAGCAGGTAGTCTCTGCCGTTGAAGTTACGCACTTCCTTGCCTTCTGCCACTTCTGTGCCTATGCCTGCCAGCAGGAACACGGCGGGCATGCCGTAGCCGGCAGCCATGCAACGTGTGGCCAGTGTGCCTTGTGGTATGAGGTCTACCTCCAGCTCGCCGCTGAGCAACTGGCGCTCAAACTCGGCATTCTCGCCTACGTAAGAGGCGATCATTTTCTTCACCTGCCTGCCTTGCAGCATCAGCCCGATACCGAAGTCGTCTACACCGGCATTATTAGAGATGCAGGTGAGGTTATTGATACCCTTCTTTACAATAGCCGAGATACAATTCTCCGGTATACCGCACAGCCCGAAACCGCCCAGCATAAGCGTGGCACCCGATGGTATATCCTTTATGGCTTCCTCGGCGCCGGCAACTACTTTATTCATTGAATTGGAATTTGGGTGCTAAAATACGTGATTATTGAGAGAGAAGTGCATCAGGTGATTACCATATATCGTCATCTTCCTTCTTGTGGGTATACACCTGCTGGCCTGGCTTTAGCTTTACTTGTTTCAGCAGCTTTCCTTTATGGTAATACTTTACAGTGTCGTTGTGGTCGTAGTCAACGACCATATCATCGGATATTTTGATGATGCGGTTGCCGGAGAATTTGTATTCTGCCGTCTCTTTGTAGGTATGACCTTCAAAATTGGTGAATATGTGGTGGGTGAAGCTATCCCTCCTCGGGTCATTAAGATCGTCGAAACCTTTTACCCTGTGGGGTATCCCATTTTTATCTATCAGCCACAGCCACCAGCTGATGGGCCCATGGCCTCCATGATTCCAGCCATTTTCTACGTAGGACAGATCGTTGATACCATCGCCGTTCCAGTCTCTGTATCTGAATGCGAAATCGTTCACTATCGTAGAATCTTCCAGCACTTTAACCCATGTATCGTACCTTGTCTTTTTGTAGACGATCATCAGGGCTAATGGGTGGTACTCTTTATCGGCAATATCATAAAAAACCACTGCGTGGGTTTGTGTGTCGCAAAAAATGTGGCCGGCATGAATAAAGTTGTAATAGTTATCAGGCCCCCCGAACCCCTGGTCTTCGAAAGAAATATCTGTATCGAAAGTAGTCTGCGCTTTATTGCGTTCAAAGAATGCAAGTAGCGGTGCCAAGTGGGCAGTAAAGTCGGGCGTATCGGGGTATTTGATGTGCTTGTCGGTGGTGTCTTTTATGCTTACCGCTTTGGCAGGTATACGTGTGCTGTTATTGCAACTGATGGCCAGTAATATGAGTAAACACAAGCAGCCTGGTATCTTTTTCATTTGTATAAAGTTAAAAGATAAAAAGCGATATGGGGATAATTGGAACAACCTTTTTACTTTTGATGTTGAGCTGCTAAAAGCAACATTATGTCTAAAAAGAACACCAGCCGCCCCGATGGCCTTGCCTATTCTACCAATAAGGAGTTCTTCAACGACTTCCCGGAGGAGGAGAGCAGGGAAACGCTGCCAAAGGAAAAGCAAAAGTTGCGTGTGAAGCTGGATACTAAGCAGCGGGCGGGGAAGGTGGTAACACTGGTGGATGGCTTCAGCGGCACAAACGACGACCTGGAAGCGCTGGGCAAGCAATTAAAAACCAAGTGCGGCGCCGGCGGCAGTGCAAAAGATGGGTTTATCATCGTACAGGGGGATTATAGAGAAAAGGTTATTGCCTGGCTGAAGGATTGGGGCTATTTGCTGACGAAATGATAAATTGGTTGTAAATACAAATTGGTTCATGGTTATTTATCCTTAATTGTTTAAATTTGTTTAAAATACAGGCTATGGAAGTCGAAGCATTAAGAGAAAGGTTGCACGAATACATAAACGATGCTGATGAGCAACATTTGATTGCTATTTATGCGATCGTAGATGACAAAGACCAAGCATCGGATATCTATACAGATGAACTAATGAATGAACTGTACCAACGCAGAGAGGATCATAGGAATGGGGTTTCTGAATCATATACGGGAGAAGAAAGCATACGTCTTATAAGAGAGTATAAGAAAAAGCAATGATCTACAATATAGTTGTAACAAAGAAAGCTCAGAAAGAAGCTTTTCAAGCATATCTTTATTACGAAGAAAAACAAGAAGGACTTGGGGACAGATTTATTGATAAGCTTGAAGATCGCTATTTTCAATTATCTGAAAATCCGCAACATTACAGTTTCATTTATAGGGACAAAGGAAGAAACTTGAGGGATATCAAAATAGAGAATTTCCCTTTTGTCATCATTTACGCAATCGAGGGTGATTCTGTAATTGTCTATAGTATCCAAAATACCCATAAACAACACCAAATATAAATACAAGCTATGGAAATTGGCGTATTAAGGCAAAAACTGCATGAGTACGTAGATACAGCAGATAAAAAGCATCTTGAGGCTATTTATGAGCTTATAATAGGCAAACCGAATGCTTCCGAAAAGTATGATGAAGCAACATTAGAGATGTTTTACCAGCGCAGGGAGAACCATCTTAGCGGCAAATCGAAGTCATATACGGTCGAAGAATCGCTGGATATGATCAGGAAAATGAAGAAACCATAATATTTTCTTTTTCCTTTCTCCCTTTTCTTATTTTTGCGCCACTTTAGTCCCGATAGGTATCGGGATGCCTGATAATTTTAGATCACATTTATGCTGAACGATATAAAAATACTCAACGAAAAAGATACCCGTAGTGGTTTCGGGGAAGGGATACTGGAAGCAGGCCGCCGTAACCCTAATGTGGTAGCGCTTACTGCCGACCTTGCAGGGTCGCTGAAGCTGAATGACTTTATGAAGGAATTCCCTGATCGTTTTATACAGTGCGGCATAGCCGAGGCCAATATGATAGGTGTGGCTGCGGGCCTGACCATCGGTGGCAAAATACCTTTTACCACTACGTTTGCCAATTTCTCCACCTCGCGCGTGTATGACCAGGTGCGCCAAAGCGTGGCCTACAGCGGCAAGAATGTAAAAATATGCGCTTCCCATGCGGGCCTCACACTGGGTGAGGATGGTGCCACGCACCAGGTGCTGGAAGACATAGGTATGATGAAGATGCTGCCGGGTATGGCAGTAGTAGTGCCCTGCGATTTTAACCAGACCAAGGCGGCTACCCTGGCCGTAGCTGAGTACGAAGGACCTGTATACCTGCGTTTTGGCCGCCCTAAATGGCCCAATTTTACAGCTCCAGACCAGAAATTTGAGCTGGGCAAAGCACAGGTGCTTGCAGAAGGTACCGACATTAGCATTATAGCCTGCGGACATATGGTGTGGCTGGCGATAGAAGCTGCTAAGGAGCTTGCTGAAAAAGGTATTTCTGTAGACCTCATCAATATGCACACCATAAAGCCGCTTGATGAAGCGGCGATCATCAAATCGCTAAGCAAAACCGGCTGCGTGGTAACAGCAGAGGAGCATCAAATAAATGGTGGCCTTGGCGATAGTGTAGCCAATGTGGCTGCCCGCTACTGCCCTGTGCCGCATGAGTATGTAGCTGTGATGGACACATTTGGCGAAAGCGGCACACCTATGCAGCTAATGGAGAAATACGGCCTTACCAAGAACAACATTATAGCTGCTGCTGAAAAAGCACTGGCGAGGAAGAACTAAGCCGCCCATGAGAGCCGCTGCATTTTTCTTCGGGCTGCTGTTACTTGTTGCCTCGTGCAGGCAGCCCAAGGAACTCGTGTACCAGGGAATAGATAAGGTGACCGTGAACCAGTCTGTGATCTCAGTAAATGTGCGGATGTACAATCCTAACCATTACAAACTTAAAATGAAGGATGCAGACCTGAGTGTGCTGCTCAACGGCGCTGTGATCGGTAAGATGGAAGCGGTAGATAACCTGGAGATTGCACGGCAGGATACCTTTACACTACCAGTTGTGCTGCATGTGGACCTGGCCAAAGCATTGCCCAATGCCATGCAGCTACTCTTCAACAGTGAAGTGAACATACAACTGACCGGGAATGTGAAAGCCGGCCGCCACGGGGTGTTTGTGAATGTGCCGGTAAACTACGAAGGCAAGTACGACCTTAAAAATCTGATCAATCAGTAAGCGTTAGAACTTATTTTTCCACATCATACTTTCAACAGGCTTATTGGTACGTCCATTGTATTTGGCGCTGGCCTTGCTGTTGTATTTGTTGATCACCTCGCCCTCGGCAGGGAAGTAAATAAGCTGGCCTATGGGCATGCCCGCATATACACGCACCGGTTGCACACAAGATATTTCCAGTGTCCAGGCATTGCAGAAGCCCACATCGCCTTTACCTGCTGTGGCGTGTATATCAATGCCCAGCCTGCCTGTAGATGATTTACCTTCTAAGAAAGGCACATGGGCATGTGTTTCGGTATATTCTTCTGTAACGCCCAGGTATAGCGTGCCGGGTTGTAATACATAACCTTCTTCGGATATCTCGAAGTGCGAGATCTGGTTGTGCTTGCGGGCATCGAGCATAGTATCGTTGTACACGGCAAGATATTTACCAAGATGCACATCATAAGAATTGGATCCGAGGTTAGAGCGGTCGTAAGGCTCAATAACGATAGTGCCTTTTTCTATTTCTTCGAGTATGCGTGAGTCAGAGAGGATCATGAAGCAAATATATAATAAACATTATCTCCTCCCCAAAGGGGTTAATAACATTTTTTACACAAGATATTTTAATAGAAAATTAATAAAAACATATTTATTGGAGATATTCGCCACAACATCTTGTATTTATGCAGCATATTTTTGGCAATAACATACATTTAACGTAAGTTTATCTTTCTATTTTCCTCATACTTTGATTTTTGCTGTTGGCGGGGTCGAAAAATAAGGAGATGATAGTAGGAATTAATATCCAAAAACGTCTGAAAAACATAGTTATAAATATGCCGAAGAGAATAGGCGCTTACTACAAAGCCTTCTTTTTATTCGTGGTCATCTTCTTCTCGGCTTTTCAGTCGTACGCCTCGCATATTTTTGGTATCGATCTTTATTACACCTGGGTTTCCGGAAATACCTATACGATACACCTGGTTGTTTATGGCGATTGCTCCGGTGCGGCATTTCCCAATTTATCTACCTCGGTTCCTGTTATCAATGTGTATAACGGGCCTACCTTCATCAATTCTGTATCGCTGGCTATACAGGCCCCCACAGCGGGTGTAGAGGTAACGCCTGTGTGCCCGGCAGATGTGAGCAATACCACTTGCACCAACCTTGCCAACCCGATACCCGGAGTAAAAAAATTCGTTTATAGTGCTAATGTAACCCTGTCGGGTACATCTGTAGACTGGCGATTTTTATTCCAGGGGGTAATGGGCACCAGCTCAGCAGGCAGGAGCAACAGTATCACCAATATCGTGATCCCCGCCATTGGCTCTACCATACAGCTGGTAGATACGCTGAATAACAGCACGTTCAATAATTCGAGTGCAGTATATACTACTATACCTACGCCGTTCTTTTGTCTGGACATACCAGCAAACTTCAATCCGGGGGCTGTAGACCCTAATGGCGACAGTCTCGTGTTCAACCTGGTCCCGGGTGTAGATGCCAATACGGGTAGCAATGTAACCTACATCGCCCCCAGTACGGCTACAGCGCCATTGACCACCGCAGCAGGCTCATTTTCCTTCAGTAGTGTTACGGGGCAGCTGGCATTTAATCCGAATGCGATACAGAAGTCGCTGGTGGTGTATAATGTGGAGGAATATAGCGGTGGCGTACTCCGCGGCACCACGCAGCGCGAGATGACCGTTGTGGTTATCACTCCGTGCTCTGATATACCACCTACCGGAAGTATGAGCAGCGCCAGCGCAGGCACGCTTACATCGCCCACATCGCTCAACATATGCAATGCTGTAGGGCCATTTACTTTCAACATCAACCCGACCGACCCCGACCATAATAATATAACCATGACCGTGGCCGGCCTGCCCACCGGCGCTACCTTTAATATTGTAGGTAATGGCACACTGGCACCCACGGGTACATTTGCATGGTCTACTACCGGTGTGGCACCCGGTACTTATATCTTCTATATCACCTACCAGGATGACGGCTGCCCGCTCTCCGGCAAGCAAACGATAGCCTATACCATTACCGTACTGCCTATGCCTACCGAGGCATATGCACCTGTATCGGCAGCTACGTGTGTTGCCAAGGCCGTATTTCATGTAACGCCCGGCGGCTCTGCTTCGCCATGGGTGATCAAGGCTATAGAGGGTGGTACTACGGTGCAAACAGTGACCGGCGTGACCGGCATGATCACCGACAGCTTATCGCCCGGCTCTTATACCATCCGCATCACCAATCCCGATGGATGCTATGTAGATACGGCGATCACTATCGTAGCGCCGGTATTACCGGTGCCGGCTGTTACTACCACCCCACCACTGTGCCCGGGCGGTGCTACCGGCACGGCTACCATCACGGCTACCGGCGGATTGCCGAGCTATACGTATGCTATCGGTTCAGGCGCTTATGGCACATCCGGCGCGTTTACTGGCCTTACACCCGGCACTTATGTACTGCATGTGAAAGACGCTAACAGTTGTGAGAAGGACACTACGATCACGGTGCCGGATGCCACACCTATACTATCCCACTTTGAGATACATAAGCCGTTTTGCGACACATTTAATAATGGGTATGTGATCGTTACTGCATACAACAGCGTATCGCCATACACCTATGCCATAGGCAGCAGCACCTATTCGGCCACAGATACATTTAGCCGCCTGGGCGTGGGAACATATACCTTCCACATTAAGAATGCCAACGGATGTATTGTAGATACCACGATAGCCCTTGTTGATTCGGAGACACTTGATGCGACGATAGCTATAGCGCCTGTCCTTTGTAATGGCGGTACTGCGACAATTACCATATCAGGGACAGACGGTTTTGGTACGCCGTATACTTATGCAGAAAGCAGCAGCGCTTTTGGTTCATCTGGGGTGTTTACAGTGGCTGCGGGTACCTACACATTTCATGTGCATGATGCAGAAGTTTGCTATTTTGATACTACGCTTACGATCACACAGCCCACACCGCTTACCATCACCCCTGTTATCACTAATGTGCTGTGCAATGGTGCGGCTACTGGGTCTGTTATCATCATTGCAGGCGGCGGCACTCCTGCCTATACGTACAGTATTGCCGGTGGGGCATATGGTACTACCTCCGGCTTTACGGGATTATCAGCAGGGCCCGAAATTATTTCTGTAGAAGACAACAACGGCTGCATCTATTCGCAGACTGTAAATGTTACGCAGCCAACGGCTATTGTTATTGATTCGGTGTCATTGCATCAGCCTTTGTGCAACGCGGCGGCAAACGGTTCCATGAGCGTGTATGCGCATGGAGGGACCGGCGCATATACCTACGCACTCAGCGCGGGCACCTATGGTACTGCCAGAACTTTCACTACCCTCGCGGCAGGCATATATGTTGTGCATGTGCGCGATGCTAATGGCTGTACAAAGGATACCACAGTGACCCTTGGGCAACCATCTGTTGTGGTGCCATCGGCCATTGTGCGGCCTTCTGTGTGCCATACCCTGGCCAATGGAAAGGTTACCTTATCTGCATCGGGTGGCACACCGTCTTATACTTATGCCATGGGCACAGGCACATACAGTACTACGGCATTGTTCTCGCCACTGGCTGCAGGCACGTATACCTTTCATGTGAAGGATGCTAATGGTTGCGTAAGCGATACGTCTATAACAGTCACCGATTCGCTGCTTGTTTCTTCGCTGCTCACTATTACGCCTGCCGCCTGCTATCACCAGGCCAGTGGCGCTGTGACAGCCACAGGTACCGGCGGCGCATCGCCCTATACCTACTCGCTGGGCACGGGTATATATGGTACATCAGGTACTTATACCGGCCTGCCAGCGGGCACAGACACCATTCATATCAAAGATGTGAACGGCTGCAAGGCTGATACTATTCTAACTATTGGGCAGCCTGCCAAGATAGTGCCTGCTATTATCATCACTACACCTTCTTGCCACGGCTATGCTAATGGCGCTGTAGGGATAACGGTGACAGGTGGCACACCAGCTTATACTTATTCATTCGACAACAGCGCGTTTACTGCCACTGCTACTTACAGCTCCCTTGCAGCGGGTACAGATTCTATATTGGTAAGAGATGCCCACGGCTGCCTCAGTGATACTACATTTGCCATTACACAGCCGTCGGCCATATTCTTCAATAATGTGACCTTTACCAATATCTCCTGCTACAATGGCACAGATGGTACCGTAACGGTATCTGGTACAGGGGCTACCCCGCCGTATACGTATGATGTGGATACGCTTGCGTGGCAAATAAATAACCTCTTTAGCGGGCTTGGTGCAGGCATAAAGCTGGTGCGGATAAAGGATGCCTTTGGCTGCGAGATAGATACCAATGTAACGCTTACGCAGCCTGATCAGTTGCTTATCAGCAATGTGGATACGGTGAATGCCACGTGCCCCGGCTATAAAGACGGGTCTATAAAGCTATATGCCACCGGCGGCACAACGCCTTATGCTTACTCCGATGATAATATTACCTATGGCACCAACAACTCCTTTACCGCGCTTGCTGCAGGTGCTTATACGTGTTATGCGCGCGATGCCCATAGCTGTATTACAGATACTACAATAACTCTACTTGGGCTGCCACAGATCATTATAGACACGCTGGGCATCACCACACCTCTTTGCTACCTGGGTACCGATGGCGCTATAACCATTGGTGCTACCGGCGGTGTGCCTGTACTGATGTATACAATTGATACAAGTACGAGCGGTAATGTTTCAGGCACGTTCAACAGTCTTACCGGCGGCATATATTTTATGCGCATCAAAGACAGCCGCGATTGTTTTGTGGATACCGCTGTGATCGTAGCACAGCCCGACTCCATAAATATAGATACTGCGGTAACGCCTAATGAATGTAAGGGGACTAACGACCAGGGCGCGGTGGCCTTAAACGTAACCGGTGGCACCCCGCCGTATACTTATTTATGGAACACAACTCCTGCACAAACAACCCCTGCTATTGCCGAACTGGCCAATGGCGTGTATATGGTGACGGTAACGGATGCCAATAACTGCACTGCTGCTATTGTAGCCCATGTGGTATATGACAACTGTTGCACGCCTTTTATACCGAATGCCTTTACGCCAAATGATGATGGAGTGGATGATATATTCAGGATGAGGGTGAAGGGAGATATGCACATAGTGGTGTTCTCGGTGTATAACCGCTTCGGGCAGGTGGTGTACACAGAAACCAATACAGACGACCTGGACAAGGGCTGGAATGGCAAATTCAACGGAATCAACGCCGACCTGGGCGTATATTACTATTATGCAAAGATCATTTGCGGCAACAAGGGTAATAATACCGTGGAGCTGAAAGGCGATGTAACACTCGTGAGGTGATCATTTAGCATATGTGCGCTTAAAATTGCTTTCTTTTAAAATTTGCGGTTAATTACCTTAAAAATTATATTTTTGCTGCCCTTTAATACCAATTATGCAATACAGAGAAATCGTAGCGGTTACCGGCCTTACCGGTCTTTATCAATTGTTGACTACAAAAAGTGATGGCGCCATAGTGCGCAACGTGGCAGATAAGTCGACCAAGTTCATCTCTGCACGCCAGCACAACGTAACTCCGTTGGAAAGTATAGAAGTCTATACCACAGGCGCTAATGTGCGCCTGCACGAGGTGTTTATGAAGATGATGGACCAGGAAGCTACCAAGCCACTGGCCGATGCCAAGACAGCCGACAATAACACAATAAAGGGCTACTTCAAAAGCATATTCCCGGAGTTTGACGAAGATCGCGTGTATGTGAGCGACATGAAGAAGATGCTGCGCTGGTACGAACTGTTGAAAATAAATGACCTGCTGCATCCCGAAGCGCCTGAAACAGAAGAAGCTGCGGCCGAAGGCCAGGTTGCTGCTGCCACCGAAGAAGCGCCTGCTGAAAAGCCTGCAAAAAAAGCAGCTAAGAAAGCAGAAGATACTGCCGTAGCCGAAACCGAGGAAAAGCCTAAGAAAGCTGCCGCAAAGAAGAAGAAAGCAGATACCGAGGAAGCAACAGAAGGCGAAGAGAAGCCGAAGAAAGTTGCTGCTAAAAAGAAAAAAACAGAAGAATAAGCTACGAGGTAGCATATGATAAAAGAAAGGCTGGCCATAGCAATGGGTCAGCCTTTCTTAATAAATACGGGTTCTTTATTTATTTATAATAAACCACCATCTATATTGTTATAATAATACAAGATTTGACAACTTTTTAAAAGTTGTCAAATCTGCATAACGCAATACTTTTAGGTTCTTATCAGTCAGCCTTTCTTAATAAATACGAGTTGTTTATTCATTTGCTATTGTTCCAATAATTATTTTTTTTAACTTAGTGGCGGATATGAAACACAGGTTCCTCTTATCGATAGCGCTTTTGATGGTTCTTTTTGCCACCGGCAGCTGCGTGATGCATAGTGTGCATGGCACACCATACCGCGTATGGCACATTAGCCGGAGAACGCACCGCCATTGGGGAGCGCCGCACCAGAATACACGTCACATGTTTTGGGGACACCACCGTTATGGCCCTAAGCCGAACAGGCATCGTGGTAAGTATCGTTATTAACGCCGCCTAACCAGCCATTCTTTTCTTAGCTTTTATACTTTTTGCAGGCCTGCTTTTACTTTGAGGCGATAGAGTATTTTGCCTATGCTGCTGCCCAGGAATGTGTGCAGTATAATAAGCCTGTAGTACCACAGCTGCTGCTTTACAGAACGGCCATAGTACTTGCGGTAGCGTTGAAACATCTCGCGTGTAGAGGCTAGATAGCTGTTGGAGCTAACGCCTGTGGGATCGAAGGTAGCGATGGGATAGTCTATGAACGTGTTCTTTTCATCGGCGATGCGGCAAATGAAGTCGTAGTCCATAGCGTATTTTACGGTGATATCGAAGTAGCCCCTGCGGCCATACACTTCTTTCTTTACGAACATAGTGGGGTGAAACACGCCGTGCATACCACGATAGAGCTTGTCTTTCTCAAACCGCTTGCCGGCGATGGTCCATATGCCGCCGCGGAAAAGGTTTAGCTTGCCATTGGTCCACATGAGTGCGGGGTCTTGTGCAAAGGCGGCCATTACCTTTTGCAGTACTGTGGCATCATAGAGCGTATCGCCGGAGTTGAGCAGGTAAGTAATATCACCTGTGGCATGGACAATGCCTTTGTTAAAAGCATCTGCAATGCCTTTATCCCGCTCGCAGATCCAGCGGCGGTAGGCAGGTTGCGGGTGACTCTCGAGGTACTCCCGTATATCAGCCTTCGTAGAACCGTCAATGACCAGGTGCTCCATAGGCAAATAAGACTGCCCATCCACCGAAGCAAATGTTTTGACGAGGTCATCGAGGTTATTGAAGCATATGGTGATGATGGAGAGCATGGCGGAGACAAAAATAATGGCATTTACACGATAATAATAATAACTGTTTACGGCATCCTATAAAAGTTATAAATTTAGGCGCGAGAAGAAATCTATTAACACCTTGATGAAAAGTATAAAAAGAAATATTGCCATTATCCTGTACAAGCTTGTTTCATTCCTTGTAAAGAACATTCCTGCAAAAAGCGGCGAGAAACATCTGCTACTAATAAAGGTGGATGAGATCGGCGATTATATTTTATTCAGGAATTATTTCAAATACTTCAAAACATCCGGTAAGTACAAAGGGCACAAGATAACTATGGTTGCAAATAAAGCATGGAAGAGCCTATATGAAACGTATGATAAGGATAGTGTGGATTCGATCATCTGGCTGGATAAGACCAGGTATATGAAAGACATAAAATACCGGTTCTCAATGCTCGCCAATATCCGCAAGGTGGGTTCTTCGGATGTGGTCAATTGTATATTCTCCCGCAGTGCTGACCTTGACGATGGTATGGCTGTGGTAGCTACCGGAAATGCAAAGAGCGCAATGTATAGCGATGAAACCAACAGGAAGAAAAATGAGAAGGACAAGGATGGAAGTATCTACACTAACTTAATCGATGCAGGTGACAGAAAGATATTTGACACAGAACGGAATAGAAATTTCATTGAGAAAGTATTGGAGATAGATGGGTTGACAGTCGACACTAAGGTATCGATACCTCCTAAAAACGAACTGCCTACAGAAGATTACCTGGCTATTTTTATTGGTGCCGGAAACCCGGAAAGACGGTGGCCGATACCATTTTTTATAGAATGCGTGAAGTATGCCGCAGAGAAGTATAAACTTCTACCGTTGGTATGCGGTGGACCTGGAGATGAAGCTGATGCGACTTCATTTGTAGATGGGTATGGAGATACGGTATTAAACTATGCAGGGAAAACGACACTTCCACAGATGATGGAATTATTGAGTAAAGCAAAATTCCTGATCTGTGTGGATACTGGAGCATTGCATATGGGTGTAGCGGCAGGATGCCCTGTAATAGGCCTTTTCAGCGGAAAATTTTATGGACGCTTTGCACCCTATCCAAAGGAGATAACAGAACAATTTTACGCAGTCTATCCTGATTTCGTTGATGAATTGATCGCCAAAAAAGCCCCTATATTGTATGATACTTCCATCATGAAGAATGACACAATGAAGATGATCCCTTCTTCGAAGGTGATTCCGTATATTGATAAGGTGATGAGGAAATAATTTACTATTTTTAGCAACAAGTATAAACTACATAAGATGAATTGCAAGATCTGCGGCCATAACACACAAGTATTATTTTCAAAGAAAATACTCTATAAATATGATGTGCAGTATCATCAATGTGATAATTGCCTTTTTATACAGACAGATGATCCATACTGGTTAGATGAATCTTACAACAGCGCTATTAATTCAAGTGATATTGGGTTAATATCCCGTAATCTTGTTTTTACAGAAGAAGTGACTGCGTTGTTTAGATTAAGTGGCCTCGACAGCAATAAAAAATACCTCGATTATGGCGGTGGCTATGGTATGTTTGTAAGAATGATGAGAGATAATGGTTATAATTTTTACTGGTCGGACGAATACTGCGAGAACATTTACGCAAAAAAGTTTGAAGCTAATGATCTTCCTGCGAAAGAACAGAAATTTGAAGTTGTGTCAGCTTTTGAAGTCTTCGAACATCTTCCTGATCCATTAAAAGAGATTGAAAAAATGCTCGCATATTCGGATAGTATACTGTTTTCTACAGAGCTCTCCAAAGGAAGTACTCAGGAAATAGAGAATTGGTGGTATATAGCCCCCACCCATGGTCAGCATGTTGCGTTTTATAATAAAAAGACCCTTGAATATCTTGCTAGCAAATTTGGATTAAACCTATATACCAGGAAAAATTTACACTTCCTTACAAAGAAAAAAATATCCGGCTGGAAATATAAACTCGCCACTACTTTCAAACTGGCAAAGATATATAATACAGTAAGCCTGCCAGGCAGTTTATTACAATCAGACTTTGAACTATATCTCAATAGTAAGTAGTGGATATATATTGCTGAATTTGGATTAACGCTGTGATCAATTTTTCAGTATCTTCCTGTAAAATATTGCGCCGTCTGTTTGTATTTTTAGGATATAAACGCCCGCAGTTAAAGAATTGGTAGTGACAGTTGTTGATATACCGTTGAGGTTATCACTAAATATAGTTTGACCAATATCATTTATTAGGGTGTAAGAGCCGGCGGCATAGCTAAATGGGATTTGAATAGATACTTTTTCATTAGCAGGATTCGGGAATACGGATACTAAGGTATTATTATCAAGGCTATTAACAGCTGCATTGTTATGTACTGTAAGCAAAGCCACATTGCTGGTGTCACTACAAGAGGAATTTGATATAATGCACCTGTAGTGGGTGTTATTTAATACCATAGTTGCGGTAGTTATAGTGAGCGTGTTTGTCGTGACACCGCTATAGGGAGGTACACTTACCAGGTTAACAAAACCAGATCCCGAGTTTTCTTGCCATTGATAAGTTGGGGATGGCATAGTTGTTGAAACTGAAAAAGTAGAGTTGTTGCCTAAAAGAACTGTTTCAGAAGATGGTTCAGCAGTAATACTACCGCAGGCAGAGGAGTAAGTTATTATCTCGCTATCTGTCAGAACTCTGTTATAAAGTATAATGTCATCAATATATCCTTTGTAATATTCCTGATCTGTACTTGCCAACATGCCATAAATATTAGCTCCGATAGAAATGCTATCTGTACTTGATCCTATTGGTACGCCAGGTGTTGTAATGGGTGCCGTATATTTCAATACGCCATTTACATATGTGCTGAAAGAAGTGTCATTAAAAGTAAAAATAATGGAATACCATATACCTTCTGAAATTGTAGGTGTATAATAGTTATCTGCGTAGAACGGTGGAGTTAGTGGTCCTCCTGAATAAAAAGTCTCTTGAGTGGAATCAAATGCAAAGCAGTCAGAATCATGCGGGTTATCATCAAATGCGATAGAGTATGAACCGGGCTGGTGAGACGCAGCATCCCCGCGTTCAAATATCACGTTACCTTGGCATGTCCCTTCCCAAAAGCCTTCCACCTTTACTTTTGCACACAAAGTATAGTATGATAGATTAAGAGAAGGAGCGTAAGGAACGGTAATAACACTATTTGTTCCATTAAAATAGTAAGCCGTATTGGGCAAACCGGACATTCCTGTTGCCGGAGTTACATTATTCAGGTTGCCATTGTGGCCGTTGCCCGATACATCATTAGCGCTGCCATTCATGTCCCAGTGTGCAATAAGTCCCACAGTACTTTGGGCATGTCCGCAAAAAAAGGACAGTAATAAAAAGCTGGAAAGGAGTACGTTTTTCATTTTTCGAGTATTTAATCAAAAATAGATAAATATTTCAGAACGGCAAACTATGTAGAATACGTATCAATCACCTGATTAATGTTAGATCACCTTTGATCACGTGCTTTTTGCCTTCTAAGGAGTAGTTGATCATGTAGAAGTAGGTGCCAATGTCTTGCGGTATGCCTTTTAATTTTCCGTCCCAGCCCTGGTATATGTCGGTAGTGTAAAAGACCCGATCTCCCCAGCGGTTGTATATGCTTAAAGAAAAATCACGGTAAAACTGTAGTGACCCAACCACACGTATAATGTCGTTATGCCCATCGCCATCGGGGGTAAAGGCAGAAGGGAACCATATGTTACAGGCATCCACATCAATTTTTATGGTATCGGCAGTTGTGCCGCATTGGTTGGTCTCAGCTACCCAGTATATACCTGCCTCTGTTACAGTAATACTTTGCGACACACTGCCGGTACTCCAGAGCGCGGGAATTGCATTTGCGGTTAGCGCTATCGAGTCACCTTTGCACAAGGTGGTATCCGGGCCTATATAGACAACAGGCTTAGTGATCTGCCCTATGGATATGGTATCTGCACCACTACAGCCATTGAGGGATACGGTAAGTATGTAGGTGCCGCTATCGGTAACGGTAATAGATGAATCTGTGCTGCCTGTACTCCATAAATATTTTGCTCCTTTTGGTTCGCCTGCAACCAGTGTAAGTGTATCTCCGGCACATATCGCAGTATCATTGCCCAGAGCTATTGTAGGTAAGGGGTTAAAGGTCACTTTTATGCTATCTGCGGTTGTACAGCCATATTGAGATACATCAAGCCAATAAGTGCCGGTTGCTGTAACGGTTATTGCAGGTGTATTTTGGCCGGTGTTCCATTCATAAAGCACTCCTGAATAAGTATATACAGAACTAAGCGATACAGAAGCGCCGGAGCATACAGTGGTATCATTGCCGAGGTATACCAAGGGCGCGGGTAAAAGTGTAACGTTAATGGTATCAGAACCGGCGCATGTTTCATCGAAAACCCGCACCCAGTATGTGCCGGGGGTTGATATGACGATAGAAGATGAGGTGGCATGCGTACTCCAGAAATAAGATACACCAGCGGGGGTTATGGGAGATGAAAGGGTGATAGAGCCGTGAAGACAAATGGCGGTATCAGGGCCAAGATCAACAGGGATTGAGGTCGAGTTCACATTTATTGTATCGCTGAAAGAGCAGCCATATGGCTTACTTACGGTGAGTGAATAAGACCCTGTTGCAGATACGGTAATGCTTGTATCGGTGGAGCCGGTACTCCATAAATAATAGCCTGCCACATATGCCGGCAATGTTCTTAAAGTTACCGAACCGGTGCAAAACGATGTGTCGTTCCCTAATGAGAATGTAATATCAGGATCAAAGTGATACAGTTGCTTCACTTCGGCATCAGATATGGCCCTGCTGTATATGGCTGCATCATCAATTTTACCGTTAAAAGCGTTTGTGCCATTAGTATAATCAAGTCCAAGAGAAAATTCCCCTGTTGGTGAATTAAAAGCGGCTGTAAATGTGCCTGTTGAAACAGTATCAATGATCAATTCAAAAGTACTGCCTGTTTTTCGCAATACGAGGTGGTGCCATTGGTTCAATGTTACTGCAACGGCCATGTCCTGGCTTAATCCGCCTAACAGAATATCTACATCATTTCCATATCCGCCCCCGGTGCCATCGCTCATTATTAAGCCAATTCCATCTGTATTTGTATTGCCATTATATAGTATTGAGGGGTTTTGGGTAGTATAAGGATATATCCAGCAGGCATAGGTAAGATCGCTGCCCACAGGGAAAAAAGTACTGTAGTAGATAACGCTGTTGCTGCCGTTAAAATTATAAGCACTATTAGCTGTGCCGAACCTGTCTGTTGTCAATACCGCACGGCTGTTTACCATATTATACCCATTGCCACTATAATCATTGGTATTGCCACAAAACGGATACCAGGCAACCAGGCCGCTGGTGGGTAGCTGCGCAAAAGCAACAGATGGCAGAAAGAGGATGAGTAAAAAAAGTAGTTTTCTCATAGGGTATATTCGGTTGTTGCAAATATATAAAATGATCAGCGGTATACGAAGGTGATAAATTCATTATGCGACTAACATCTTACTACACCAAGCGATTTATTTGCATACAATGTGTAATCCCTAAACTAACCTTATAAACTCCTTGCATTTTCACGGTATAACCCTAACTTTGTGTATTGCATATCATGCTTTCTTAACTGGAAACCTATATATGAATTTTTTAATGCTGGCTGTTGAGCCAAACACACCATTTAATTATTTCCCTATAGCCCTGCAGATAGTGGTAGCCATAGGTTTTGTTGTAGTAATGATGGTAGTGACCCACCTGCTGGGCCCTAAACGAAAGACACAGGATAAGCTCGTGAACTTTGAAAGCGGTATCCCCTCTGTGGGCAATGCGCGGCAGCCTATGGGCATCAAGTATTTTCTTGTAGCCATTCTCTTTGTGCTGTTTGATGTGGAGGTGATCTTCTTCTATCCTTATGCGGTCAATTTCAGGTTCCTGGGTAAGGATGGTTTTTTTGAAGTGGTAATGTTCGTAGCGTTCTTCCTGTGTGGTTTTATTTATATCGTTAAAAAGGGAGCACTCGATTGGGAAGATTGAGGCTGATGAACTATCAAAGATCATTGCAGCAAGCCTGATAAAGATGAAGAAGTTGAATGAAATGGTGTAGTTGTTTATAATTGAGTGAAGTTTTTAGTTTTAATTTTTACTTTTTAATTTTTTATGCCTCGTCCGGTTCAGTATAATACGAAGATAAAGATGGTGGAGATGCCGGAAGGCTACTCCGGTGCGGGTTTTCATGCCACATCGTTTGATAAAGTAGTAGGGCTTGCCCGTGCCAATTCTTTGTGGCCGCTGCCTTTCGCTACGTCATGCTGCGGTATAGAGTTTATGGCTACGATGGGCTCCAATTACGATCTTGGCCGCTATGGTGCCGAGCGTATGGGCTTTACGCCCCGCCAGTGTGATATGCTGCTGGTGGCGGGTACAATAGCTAAAAAAATGGGCCCAATTCTGAGGCAGGTATACCTACAGATGGCCGAGCCTCGGTGGGTGATAGCGATAGGTGCATGTGCCTCATCGGGCGGTATATTTGACTCGTATCCTGTTCTACAAGGTATAGACCAGGTGATACCTGTGGATGTGTATGTGCCAGGCTGCCCGCCACGGCCGGAAGGTATATTGGATGGCATCCTGAAGCTACAGGACCTCGTGCATAACGAAAGTCTGCGCAGAAGGAACCACGAACAGTATAAAGGCTTGCTGGCAAGCTACGGGATAGAATAGAAAACAAACCCCCGACCCCCGTCCGACAATTCATCCGGGCGGGCCTAAAGGGGAGGTGGTGTTAAATACTGCATTAAATAAGGGAAGTCCCTTTAGGGATTTAGGGTTTTTATGACAAACGAACTTATAAAACAAAGGTTAACGGAAAAGTTTGGCGAGCAGCTCACCGAGTGGGAGGAGCCATATGGTATGCTCACGTTCAGGGCAGAGGCGCAGTCTAATTTGAAAGTAATGCAGTTCCTGTTTGATGACGAGCAGTTGCGTTTTCGTTTTCTTACAGACCTTACTGCTGTACACTTTCCTGATCGCAAAGACGAGGAGCTGTGTGTGGTGTATCACCTGCACAACCTGGTAGATAGTATTCGCCTGCGTCTTAAGGTGTATGTTTCATCTGCAAAACCAGATGTGTACACTGCGTCGCAACTGTTCTCGGCAGCCAACTGGATGGAGCGGGAAACGTATGATTTCTTTGGCGTTAATTTCATAGGGCATCCTAACCTCATCCGCATTCTCAATGTGGATGAGATGGACTACTTCCCGATGCGCAAAGAATATGAAATGGAAGACCCTACAAGAAGGGACAAGGACAATGAAATGTTTGGAAGATAGAGACTCTGCCTCTAAATGGATGCAGGATAAAAGCAATAATTCAACGAGCAGTCCCTCTGGGGAAATAGGGTTTTAGGTTATGGAACTACAACAACATCAGCATCATATAAAGCTCTCTGAAGAATCACTTCAGAAACAGACCACTACGCTCAACCTGGGTCCTACGCACCCTGCCACACATGGTGTGTTCCAAAACATAATGGAAATAGATGGCGAGCGTGTGCTGGAAACGGTACCCACTATCGGCTATATACACAGGGCTTTTGAGAAGATAGCAGAACGCAGGCCCTACTACCAGATAACCCCACTTACCGACAGGCTCAACTATTGCTCATCGCCAATCAACAATATGGGCTGGCACATGACCATAGAAAAGCTGCTGAAGCTGAAGCTGCCTAAGCGTGTGGAATACATGCGGGTCATCATCATGGAGCTTTCGCGTATTGCAGATCACCTCGTGTGCAATTCTGTAATAGCAGTGGATACCGGAGCGCTTACGCCATTTACTTATGTGTTTCAGCAAAGGGAAAAAATATACGAGATATTTGAAGAGGTGTGTGGCTCCAGGCTCACTACCAATATAGGCAGGGTAGGTGGCTTCGAGCGCAATTTCAGCGATGCCGCATGGGCAAAGCTGTACGATTTTATGAAGGCCTTCCCGAAGGTAATGGAAGAGTTTGAATCACTACTTAACCGCAACCGTGTGTTTATGGACCGCTGCATAGGCGCAGGCCCGATAAGTGCAGAGCGGGCATTAAATTATGGGTTTACCGGGCCCAACCTGCGTGCTGCCGGTGTTGATTACGATGTGCGGGTATCGCAGCCTTATTCTTCTTACGAAGATTTTGAATTCAAGATACCTGTAGGCACAGTAGGCGATGTGTATGACCGCTTCATGGTGCGCAACGGAGAGATATGGGAGAGCGTGAGCATCATCAACCAGGCTATAGAAAAGATTGAGAAAATAGAAAAAGAATACCCTGAGCAAAAGAAAGAGTTTTATGCCAAGGATGCAGACCGTTTCCACATACCTGCGAAGGAAGATGTGTACACAAAGATGGAAGCGCTGATCTGGCATTTTAAAATGATCATGGGCGAGATAGATGCGCCTGCAGGTGAGGTATATCATTCGGTAGAAGGTGGCAATGGTGAAGTGGGTTATTATCTCATCAGCGATGGTGGGCGTACACCTTACCGCCTGCACTTCCGCAGGCCGTGCTTTATTTATTACCAGGCATATCCGGAGATGGTGCAGGGTGGATTGCTCAGCGATGCCATTGTTACACTAAGTAGTTTGAATGTTATTGCAGGAGAGTTGGATGCTTAAAATTAATCAGTAAGTTAAATCGTATGTCTAAAGAAAGAAAAATAGCATTAGTCGCGAAAAAATCTTCTGTTCAGGAGGCTGCTGATGATTATTTATTTTTTTGGGTTGATAGGAATATAAAAGAACGCTTTGAAGAACTTTTGCGATTGAAGAAAAACTATTGGTCATGGAAAACGTGTAGCTATCCGAAATCTATTGAAAAAGTGGTTTTTAAACGATTTTTATATGCTGGAGGATGATTTTAGAGATTTTATTGAGTTACTTAACAAACATTCTGTTGCTTACATGGTAGTTGGTGGCTTGGCGGTTAACAGTTATGGGTATTCAAGGAATACAGGAGACATGGATGTGTGGATAAAAAATACCGAAGCCAATGCAATGAAAATGGTAGAAGTAATAAAGGATTTTGGTTTTGGAAGTATGGATTTATCAATTGATGACTTTGTGTCGGCGGACCAGGTTGTTCAATTAGGTTTTCCTCCGGTAAGAATTGATATTATGCAAACGCTATCTGGTGTTGATTTTGACGAAGCATACAAAATGAAAAGCATAGTAAATGATGATGAGGTTAGTATAAATTTTATAGGGATAAATGAATTGATAGCTAATAAAGAAGTCACTGGAAGATATAAAGATTTGGCCGATGCTGAAGCCCTGAGAAAAATACTTAAAAGAAAAAAATGACTATCAAGTTTTCGGAACAACAGTTGAATAAGGTCAATGAGATCATAGCCCGCTACCCGGAGGGCAAGCAGAAGAGTGCGCTCATACCTATACTGCACATAGCGCAAGATGAGTTTGGCGGCTGGCTGGATGCGCCGGTGATGGACTATGTGGCTGGCATACTGCATATACTTCCTATAGAGGTATATGAGGTGGCTACTTTCTACAGCATGTTCAACATGAAGCCTGTAGGCAAGCACCTGCTGGAGGTGTGCCGCACAGGGCCCTGTATGCTCAATGGCAGCGATGAGATCATTGACTACATAAAAGAAAAGTTGGGCATCAGCGAAGGAGAAACTACAGCAGATGGATTGTTTACCCTGAAGCCTGCAGAATGCCTGGGTGCATGTGGCTATGCACCGATGATGCAGCTGGGCAAATTTTTCAGGGAGCATTTGACAAAAGAAAAAGTAGATCAGATAATAGACGAATTAAGGGCGAAGGAAAAAAACTAAACTATGGCATTCGACCTTGCGCTTGAATTTATCTTATCGGCAAAGCCAAAGCGGGTGATGGAATTACTTACGGACCCGTTGCTGATCAGGAAATGGAGCGGAGAAGAGGCGATATTGGAAAATAAAGCAGGTGGCAGGTTTGAGATGTTTGATGGCTGGGTGAGTGGCGAGGTGACAAAGACAGGTGGTAATGAGCTGGCTTATACCTGGAAAGCAGCCAACTGGCCCGAAGGAACACAACCAAGTGAAGTTCATTATTTACTTAAAGAGGACGAAGCAGGAACGAAGGTGATCATAAAACACACCAACTTGCCGAGCGCAGATGAAATGAACAGCCATAAAACAGGCTGGACAGACTTCTTCTTCGATCCGATGGAGGATTTTATATTGATCATTGATAAGAGTTAAAAACCCCGACCCTAAAGGGAGGTGTTGTGTAAAGTGAAATAATTATAAACTCAAACTCAGAAGCAAAAGGAGGACTTTTAGCTTTTGACTTTTGACTTTTGACTTTAAAAGATGGGTGTAAAAGTATTATTAGACAACGATCACATAGAAGGTATCCGGTACTACGATACCTACCGCAAGCATGGTGGCTACCGTGCGGCAGAGAAGGCTTTTAAAATGGCCCCTGCCGATATTGTGGAAGAGGTCAAGAAGAGCGGGCTGCGTGGCCGTGGTGGTGCGGGCTTTCCTACGGGAATGAAGTGGAGCTTCCTGGCCAAGCCGGAAGGTGTGCCTCGCCACCTGGTGTGCAATGCCGATGAGTCGGAGCCGGGTACATTTAAGGATCGCTACCTGATGGAATTTCATCCGCATTTGTTTGTTGAGGGTTTGCTCATCAGCAGTTTTGCGCTGGGTAGCAATGCGACATACATTTATATACGTGGCGAATATGCGTGGATACCTGATATACTGGAGCAGGCGATAACTGAGGCAAAAAACAACGGCTGGCTGGGCAAGAATATCCAGGGTACTGGGTTTGATTGCGAGATATATGTGCACCGCGGTGCAGGCGCTTATATATGCGGAGAAGAGACTGCCCTGATAGAATCATTGGAAGGCAAAAGAGGAAACCCACGCATGAAGCCACCATTCCCTGCCATACAGGGTGTGTGGATGCGCCCCACGGTGGTGAACAACGTAGAAACGATTGCTGCAGTAGTGCCCATCATCAATATGGGTGGGGATGAATATGCCAAGATAGGCATGGGCAAATCAACTGGTACAAAGCTGCTCTCCGTTTGCGGTAATGTGAACAAGCCCGGCGTTTACGAAATAGATATGACGATCTCCGTAGAGGAGTTCATATATAGCGATGAATATTGTGGTGGCATACCGAAGGGCAAGCGCCTGAAGGCCTGCATACCCGGTGGCTCATCAGTACCGATCATACCAGCCAACCTGCTGCTGAAAACCGCAAAAGGGGAAACACGTATGATGAACTACGAAAGCCTGAGTGATGGTGGCTTTGCATCCGGGTCCATGATGGGCTCAGGTGGATTCATCGTGCTGGACGAAGATCAGTGCGTTGTTCGCCATACCATGACGCTGGCGCGCTTTTACAACCATGAAAGTTGCGGCCAGTGCAGCCCATGCCGCGAAGGCACCGGCTGGATGTACAAGATACTGAAGAACATAGAATACGGAAAAGGCAAGATGAGCGATATAGACCTGCTTTGGGATATACAGCGCCGCATAGAAGGCAACACCATCTGCCCGCTGGGTGATGCTGCGGCCTGGCCTGTGGCTGCGGCTATACGCCACTTCCGCGATGAGTTTGAATGGCACATACTTAACCCCGATGAATCGCAGCGCAGGAATTTCGGACTGGCACATTATGCCGACCCGATACATATACCTGCAAGCGCATAATTTTTTTGATTTTTTGAATGAGGATATATGTCAGAACAGGCACCAAATTTTAAAGTAACGATCGATAATATCAGCATAGAAGTGCCGGCAGGTACTACTATCCTCAATGCCGCGCGCATGATTGGTGGTGAGGTGACGCCGCCTGCTATGTGCTACTACAGCAAGCTGAAGGATAGCGGTGGCAAATGCCGTACCTGCCTGGTAGAGGTGAGCAAGGGCTCTGAAAAAGACCCACGCTCTATGCCTAAGCTGATGGCGAGCTGCCGTACTACGGTGATGGATGGAATGGAAGTAAAGAACATTACTTCTGAGAAGGTGCTGGATGCCCGTAAAGGTGTTGTTGAATTTTTGCTGTTGAATCATCCGCTCGATTGCCCGGTATGTGACCAGGCAGGTGAGTGTGACCTACAGAACCTGAGCTATGAGCATGGTTCGGAAGCTACCCGTTACGAATTCAAACGCCGTACATTTGAGAAAGAAGATATAGGCCCATACATATCGCTGCATATGACGCGTTGCATCATGTGCTTCCGTTGCGTATATACTGCCGATCAGCTTACTGAAAAACGTGAACACGGAATATTAGAGCGGGGCGACCATGCGCAGATCAGCACCATGTTGAACAAGGCGCTGGAAAATGATTTTATAGGCAATGTGATAGATGTGTGCCCTGTGGGTGCGCTTACCGATAAGACATTCCGCTTCAAAAACCGTGTGTGGTTCACCAAACCAATGGATGCACACCGCGATTGCAATCACGAAAAATGTAATGGCAAGGTGCGTCTCTGGATGCGCGGCGAAGAAGTGTTCCGTGTCACGGCCCGTAAAGACCAGTTTGGTGAAGTAGAAGAATTTATCTGCAATGAGTGCCGTTTTCATAAAAAGGAGACCAAAGACTGGGTGATAGAAGGTCCTTCTGTGATTCAAAGAAGCAGCGTTATAGCCCAGGGTCATTATGTAGGTACAAAGAAAACACCTATACTTATCAATACTGTGATCGGTAAAGAGCCGAAGCATTTGCTTGATATTCATAGTATTAGTGATGTGAACAGGCCTGAGATCGATCTTTCTAAAATAGAGGGGCCGGCTCATTCCGATGATTTCAAAAGAGCTGCTGACAAATTGTAAAAAGCGGATAATTTTTAACTAACTAAAACTACTTTTGCGCCACTATGCTGTTACTGCAAATTGACACAGCGCTGATAATCGAAAAGCTCATCCTCATCACAGTGATACTGATGGGGTCTTTGGGCGTTGCTATGTATGCCACATGGGGAGAGCGCAAGGTGGCCGCGGTAATGCAAGACCGCATAGGCCCTAACCGTGCCGGGCCTTTCGGGCTGCTACAGCCACTGGCCGATGGCTTAAAACTGTTCTTTAAAGAGGAGATCATTCCCGACCGTTCTACGCGCTTTATTTTCATCTTGGGTCCTTGCCTGGCTATGCTGACTGCCTGTATGACCAGTGCTGTAGTGCCTTGGGGGCCTGACTATACTACCGCCAGTGGCCACGTGGTATCTTTCCAGGTGGCGGATATTAATATTGGTATCCTGTTCGTATTTGGTGTGGTGAGCCTTGGTGTGTATGGCGTGATGCTGGGTGGCTGGGCTTCGAACAACAAATTCTCCCTACTTAGTAGCATACGCGCTGCATCGCAGGCCATCTCTTATGAGCTCGCTATGGGCATCAGCCTTATTGCCCTGCTCATGATGACCGGCTCGCTGAGCCTTCGTGAGATCGTATCGCAGCAGCATAGCTTCTGGCAAGGGGGCTATATTTGGGATGGTGGCTATTTTACATGGAATTTCTTTAAGCAGCCTGTAGCATTCGTTATCTTCCTTACCTGTGCCTTTGCCGAGCTGAACCGTGCACCATTTGACCTGCCGGAGTGCGAAAGTGAGCTGAACATGGGTTATCACCAGGAGTATTCTTCCATGAAGCTGGGTTTCTACCTGTTTGCGGAGTACATTAATATGTTTGTAAGCTCTGCCATCATCATTACTTTATTCTTTGGCGGATATAATTTCCCCTTCATGGATAAGGTAGCAGCAGGTGTAAACCCGCTTTTGTTTAGTGTTATATGTATATTGGTGCTTTTAACGAAAGTGGTGTGCATGATCCTGTTTTTCATGTTCATTCGCTGGACGCTGCCTCGTTTCCGCTACGATCAGCTGATGAAGCTGGGATGGAGGTCATTGATACCGTTGGCTTTGGTGAATATGTTGATTACAGGGATAGTGATATTGTGGTTTACTAAAAAGTGAAAGTAAGAATGCTGACCGTGCAACAAATAAAAGACACTGTTACCGATTATTTTAAAGATAAGCCGGTGAAGAGGGTGTATCTGTTTGGGTCGTATGCAAGAGGTAGTGCAAGTGAAGAAAGTGATATAGACCTGATAGTTGAATACGATGATATTAAAAAAAGGCTGTCTTTATTTGATATATTGAGGTTTAAGACCGGGTTGGAAGAAAGATTTGGGAAGAATGTGGAATTAGTAGAAGAAGAAATGGTTTATAACGGGTTTAAAAGTTTTATACAGTCCGATAAACTTCAGATTTTTTCAGCGTAATGAAATCAGACATTCAACTGCTTAATTATATTTCAGAACAAATTACTATTCTTGAAGAATATGTAGAAGGAGTAAGTGAAGATGAGTTTTTAAAGAATGCAATATTGAAAGATGCATGCCTGATGAAACTTTTGGTTATCGGAGAATACTCAGACAAAGTAAAGGACGACCATAAAAAGAGATTTAGTGAAGTTGAATGGCAATTGCTGAAGGCCGCACGTAATTATTACGCTCATGCCTACGGTGGAGTAAACTGGAGGAGGGTTTGGGAAACACTATACCAGGATATACCAAAATTGAAAGAAAGAATAGAACACATAATAGCGATACTGGAAAAAGAGAATAATGGAAAAACTAACTAACAGAGCGTTGCAGATAGACCGTAGCCCCATGACGTTTGGGGAGCGCATCTACCTGCCCTCTATTGCCAAGGGGTTGAGTATCACCCTGAGCCATATATTCAAGAAGCCTGCTACTACCAGCTATCCTGAAGAAAAGCGCCCATTCAGCCCTGTTTTTCGTGGGTTGCACATCCTCAACAGGGATGAGGAGGGTGCAGAGCGCTGCACGGCTTGTGGTTTGTGCGCGCTGGCCTGTCCTGCGGAGGCGATTACTATGGAGGCTGCTGAACGCAAGCCGGGTGAAGAACACCTGTACCGCGAAGAGAAGTATGCTGCTAAATATGAGATCAATATGCTGCGCTGCATCTTTTGTGGCTATTGCGAAGAAGCCTGTCCCAAGGACGCTGTATATCTTACAGAGACCATAATGCCGGCCAATTATAACCGCGAAAGCTTTATCTATAAAAAAGAAGATCTGCTGATCCCTAACCCGAAAAAACAGGAAATTAAGTAAAATGGACATCTACGATATATTATTTTGGGTATTGTCGGCCATGGCGGTAAGCTGTGCCCTCGGTGTCATACTCAGCCGCAACCCGGTGAATAGTGTGATGTTCCTTATACTTACCTTCTTTGCTATTTCCGGCCACTATATATTAATGAATGCCCAGTTCCTCGCTATTGTCAACATCATCGTATACGCAGGCGCTATTATGGTGCTTTTCCTGTTCGTTATTATGCTGATGAACCTGAACGCCGATGTGGAGCCACAAAAGGGCCAACTGGTGCAGTTGGCGGGTGTTATATCCGGTGGTGTGTTGTTCCTGGTGGTGCTGGCAGGTATAAAATCGGCAAGGCCTGTTGCCATTGATAAGACCGCCAGCGATATTGGCCTTATCAGCAACCTGGGCAAAGTGTTGTTTACAAAGTATGTATTGCCCTTCGAGATCAGCAGTGTGCTGTTCCTGAGCGCTATGATAGGTGCGATAGTAATTGGTAAGAAAGAAGAGGTAAAGCCGATCGCTCCCAGGGACGAAGAGTTATAAAAAAATCACTAACAAAGAAAATACGGCCATTGGCCATAATATATATGCCGGTTAACTCAACACATTACCTGTTTCTCAGCCTCCTGTTATTCTCTATCGGGATAATGGGGGCATTGATGCGCCGCAATGCCATCATCATATTTATGTGCATAGAACTGATGCTCAATGCCGTGAACCTGCTGCTCGTTGCCTTCTCCAAAATATATGGTGATGCCGATGCGCAGCTATTTGTATTTTTTATAATGGTGGTGGCAGCGGCCGAAGTAGCTGTGGGCCTTGCTATAATAGTGATGATGTACCGCAAGGTACACTCCGTGGATATTAATATTTTAAACAGACTAAAACACTAAACATATTTTAATGGGAAATTTTTCTCAACTCGTTTACTTAGTGCCTTTATTTCCATTGATCGGTTTCCTGATCAATGGCTTGTTTTGGAAAAGAATGCCAAAGGCTCTCGGTGGCATCATTGGCAGTGTGGCTATACTGGCATCTTTTTGTGTGGCCCTGGGCATTTTCTTTGAGGTGAAGAGCCCTGATTTTCATGGCCCTCTTATCGTTACCCTGTTTGATTTCATACAATCGGGCAAGCTGAATGTGCCTTTTGCCTTCCAGGTAGATGCGCTTTCTTCTTTGTTCCTGCTCATCATTACAGGTATAGGCTTCCTGATACATGTGTACTCTACCTCGTATATGCACGATGATGAGGGTATGGTGAAATACTTTGCCTACCTCAACCTGTTCGTATTCTCCATGCTGCTGCTGGTACTTGGTGCCAACTACCTCATCATGTTCATAGGCTGGGAAGGTGTGGGGCTATGCTCTTACCTGCTCATCGGCTTCTGGTTCAAAGACAAAGAGAATACAGATGCTGCCAAGAAGGCTTTCGTAATGAACCGTATTGGCGACCTTGGCTTCCTGGTGGGTATGTTGCTCATCCTGTTCACTTTCGGCACCCTTTCTTACCAGGATTTCTTTGGGCAGCTGCACAGCGGGCAGACAATAGTACCTTCCTCTACTTACAATTGGATCGCCCTTTGCCTGTTCATAGGCGCTACCGGAAAAAGCGCGCAGATACCGTTATACACCTGGCTGCCCGATGCGATGGCAGGACCTACCCCTGTATCGGCGCTGATACATGCGGCAACCATGGTTACGGCTGGTATATATATGATAGCCCGTAGCGGCGCATTATACAGCCTGGCACCTATGATACTGCATGTGGTGGCTATAATAGGGTTGGCTACAGCTGTGCTTGCGGCCACTATTGCTATCAGGCAATATGATATTAAAAAAGTACTGGCCTACTCTACAGTGAGCCAGCTTGGCTTTATGTTCCTGGCACTGGGTACGGGGGCATATACTACGGCGGTCTTCCATGTAATGACACATGCGTTCTTCAAAGCCCTCCTGTTCCTTGGCTCCGGCAGCGTGATACATGCCATGGGTGGTGAGCAGGACATCCGCAAGATGGGTGGCCTGGGCAAGCATATGCGCATCACTCAGATCACCTTCCTCATTGGTTGCCTGGCCATATCGGGCATACCGGGCTTCTCCGGCTTCTTCTCCAAAGATGCGATACTGGCTGATGCCTTTAGCTGTAATCCTGTATTGTATTATCTAGGCGTAGCTGCGGCTATGATGACCGCATTCTATATGTTCCGCCTTTACTTCCTCACATTCGGCGGTAGTTTCCGTGGCTCAGAAGAACAGCACCATCACTTGCACGAAAGCCCGGCTGCTATGACCATTCCATTAGTGATTCTAGCCATACTATCTATTGTGGGCGGCTATGTGGGCCTGCCCGAGGTAATGAGCGAGCATAATGCAATAGCCTCGTTCCTGTCACCTGTGGTCACTAATTTTGGTGAACATCACCTGACACCTACTGTGGAGTGGACATTAATGGCGGTATCGGTATCGGTATCCGTTATCGCGATCGTAATAGCCTATACTGCCAACCGCAAGCCCAACTTTGTACCTAATACCGGCATTGCAAAATTGCTGGAGAACAAATGGTATGTGGATGAGCTGTATGATGCCATTATAGTAAGGCCGATAGGCGCGCTTTCTAATGTGCTGGATAGGTTTGCGGAAAGAAAAGGCATAGATGGCATAGTGAATGGCGTGGGCAAAACCGTAAAGTGGGGCAGCGACCGCCTGAGATTATTACAGAGCGGGCAAGTAGGATTTTATATATTTATCATGGTGCTGGGCATCGTCGTGTTGTTTTCATTGAGTTTTTTCTGGATAAAGTAAAATAATAAGGCCCCTGCCCTAAAGGGGGATTTAGTTGATGCTAAAATTTGGGGAAGCCCTTTAAGGGTTGGGGTTTTTAAATTAGAGTTATGATTTTAATACTGCTTATTCTTATACCATTATTATCAGGCATCCTCTCCTTTGCTGTGAAGGGGGATGGCGCTAAGGTGCTTGCGCTTATCAGCTCTGTACTCACGCTGGCCGTTTCGGTTTATGTGAGTGGTGTGAACTATTCCGGTCCCATATCTTATGTACACGATTGGATACCTATACTGGGTACACATTTCAGCCTGATGGGCGATGGCATGAGCAGTATGCTGTGCCTGCTCACCGGGATAGTGGTGACAGTGGTAATGATCGTGAATGTGAATAAGGAGGTAGAAAAGCCGGGTGCGTTCTATGGTTTCATGTTGCTGTCGCAGGCTGGCCTTATGGGTGTGTTCCTGGCTTATGATGCGCTTGTGTTCTATGTATTCTGGGAACTGGCGCTGATACCTGTATACTTTCTGTGTTCTAAATGGGGTGGCGAAAAGCGCATAGCCGTTACTTTCAAGTTCTTCGTTTACACCTTTGTGGGCAGCCTGATGATGCTTGCGGGCCTCATATACCTGTCTATGCAAACGCAGGGCATGAGCAGCTATGCCTGGGCCGATATAGTAAGAGCAGGGTCTTCCCTTCCTGCCGGTACGCAAGTGTGGCTCTTCTGGCTCATCTTCATAGCCTTTGCCATCAAGATGCCCATATTCCCCTTTCATACCTGGCAGCCCGATACTTATGAACAATCACCTACTCCTGTCACTATCATCCTCAGTGCGTTGATGGTGAAGATGGGCTTGTTTGCCATACTGCGCTGGTTATTGCCTGTGCTGCCTGCCGGTGTGGCTTACTGGTCTGATACGGTGGTAATATTATCTGTAATAGGTATTGTTTACGCCTCCTGCATAGCTATTGTGCAAACCGACCTGAAGAGGCTGGTAGCCTATTCCTCTATTGCGCATATGGGACTGATGTGTGCTGCGGCTTTCTCGCATTCTAATATTGGCATGCACGGAATCATGGTACAGATGTTCAACCACGGTATCAACATTACCGGCATGTGGCTGATGGTAAGTATGATAGAGAGCCGCTGGGGCACCCGAGATATGACAAAGCTGGGAGGCATGGCTACAGCAGCGCCACAAATGGCTATAGCACTTGTGATCATATCACTTGCTAATATTGCCCTGCCACTTACCAATGGTTTTGTGGGCGAGTTCATGTTGTTCAATGGCTTGTTCAGCGGCGGCATCCCCGTAATGGTGGTAGCAGGCCTGGGCATCATACTGGGTGCGGTATATACCCTTAATATGATACAGAAAGCAGCTTATGGGCAGGTGACAGCAATGGTTGTAAAGAAAGACATGAGCATGAACGAATACCTGGGTATCGGTATTATCATTGTATTGATCCTTTTCCTGGGTGTGTATCCAAAACCATTGCTGGATCTTACATCAGGCATAGCATCAATGATAGCAAGGTGATGTGATTGAATGCGAAAAATGTGGTTGGAATGTGATTGAAATTTGGAATTTGATTTTTGAAAAGTGGGGTTGGAATTTGGAATTTGTTATTTGGAATTTAAAAAGTGTTTTTTGATATTTAATATATTATGAAGGCAATTATTGCTACAACGGTTTTTGGGATTATCATGATGTTTGCCGGTATATGGGTAAGCAACAAAAAAACGCTGGCTACGCTCGCCGTGTTGCTATTTGCCGTGCTTACCGGCATCAGCATCTGGGACCTGGTGAGCTTACCTGCCAACGCACCTCAGCTGCTGTTCAGTAATATGCTGCGCATGGAGCATTATTCATTATGGCTCAATACCCTCATGACTGCCGTTACTTTCCTATATGCCCTATTAATGGGCAAGGAGATACAAAAGGTAGGGGCGCATGTGGCCGAGTATTTTGCGCTCATCTTCTTTATTCTTTGCGGCGCTTATATCCTGTCTTCTTACAATAATATGCTCATGCTGTTCATAGGCATCGAGATACTGTCTATACCACAATACATATTGGCCGGCAGCGATAAACGTAACCTGAAAAGTAGTGAAGCATCATTGAAGTACTTCCTGATGGGGGCATTCTCTACAGGCATATTGCTGATGGGCATAACGCTGCTATATGGCGCTTCCCGTACCTTCAATATTATGGAGATGGCCAGCGTACTGCACAGTGATGGGTTAGATCCGCTGGCGCTTGCAGGCATCCTCTTCATCATGATCGCTCTTTCCTTCAAAGTATCTGCTGCCCCAATGCACATGTGGACACCTGATGTGTATGATGGCTCGCCTACGCCCTTTACCGCGTTTATGGCTACTGTGGTAAAAGCAGTTGCTTTCTTTGCTTTCCTGCGCCTGTTCCAGTCGTCTTTCAATACCCTCAGCGCCCACTGGATGATCGTATTGGCGGTGATCACTGCTGCTACGCTATTGGTGGGTAATGTGACAGCAGTCTTCCAGCAGAGTGTGAAGCGTATGCTGGCTTATTCTTCCATTGCCCAGGCAGGTTTTATGCTGTTTGCGGTATTGGCTGTGAGTGCTTATTCGCGGCAGGGCATTATTCTGTATGCTGTTGCTTATAGCGTGGCTACCATCGGTGCTTTCTCGGTATTGGTTAAGTTGAAGGATTATACCTACGATGGCTTTAACGGACTGGCGCAGAAAGAGCCTTTACTGGCTTTTGTTACCACTGTGTTCCTGTTCTCGCTGGCGGGCATCCCGCTCACAGGTGGCTTTATGGCCAAGTATTACATGCTGCTTGCGGTGGTGCAGCAAGGGCAGTTGTTGTGGCTGGTTATCTTTGCATTGCTCATGGCTGCTATCAGCGTATATTATTACTTCCGGGTCATTATCGCCATGTACTTCAAGCCGGGCAATCCTGAGCTGAACAGCCCCGTTACTCCCGGTGATAAGCTAATGCTTATCATCACTTGTATCATCGTCATCCTGCTGGGTGTTTTCCCTCAATTGCTGCTCAATACTTTGTAGCATAGCAACAGTTACCGGGTTTTGTGTATTGAAATGCCATTTGGTATTTTATAGGATATTCTTTGAAATATCATCCTCACATACTATTTTACATCCTAAAATCTATAAAAATGAAGAAATACTCATTGTATGTAGTGCTTGCTGCGCTCGTTGTATTTGCAGGCTGCAGCAAAAAGAGTTCCAACCCGATGGTATATACAGTAAACAACCTGGTGGATATCAGGATCAATCAGTACACAGATACCACGATCTACCTGGTACCTGCAATTACTTACGTAAGCGGTCCGCAAGAAGCGCTAACCGTTACACCTGAAAACCTGCCAACTGGTGTTACTGTAACTCCCGCAAGCATTAGCGGCACACCTACTTTTGGCCCGATTTTTACTTTCCAAATCCATCCGGCTACCGCAGGTACCTTTCCTGTTACCATCAATGCTAATTCAAGCTCCTCAGGCAACAAAACGTTTAAATTTAACCTGATCGTTGCACCAAGTTCGAATTGTGCGTCCTATACCACGGGTTCTTATACGGCAACAGATGCGCCAAAAATAACTACCTCTGAGGCCTCTTATACTGCAACAATCACCAGCGACTCTGCGAATAAGTTGATCATACCCACTTATAACAATGAGATCTCATTAACAGGCTACCTTGACTGCTCAACCGGTACGATCACTACTTTACCTGCTCATAATCTTGATTTTACGATCGCGGCAGGTGCCGGTACGTTTACATCTACCGGCGTCACAGTTACCTACACAATAACGTTCACAGGCGGGTCTCCTACAACGTACACAACTACCTATACAAAATAACGAGGTATAATTATCTTGCAAAAACCTCTGGAGAAAAGACGCCCTGGGGTTTTTCATAACATACAGCGCTGTCGCGTAACAATAAAAATTATTTATAATCACAGTTAACAATTTATTTACTCGCTCTAATAGAGTTATACATTTGTATAAAAAATATACATTAAACTATTCTTCTGATAGAAACAAATTGTTATTTTTGATTTAAGGTACCTATAAATTAAGACTACGGGACGACCATTATTTACCTAAATAACCTTATATGTTGACCAAAAAAATTCCGTTTTATTACCTGCTATTAACCGTATTATTATTGGGGGGGGCTACATTTTATTTTCTGCATGACCGAGGCATTATTGGCGGCGCATCGTCTTCGATAGCAAGCAAAGCTGCAAACAGTACCGAGTCTACAGAAAGCACTGTAAAAAAAGAATGCAAGATCGCCACGCAAAAAGGCTTTGAGCTCATCAAGCCTATATTGTGGGCAAAGCCGGTTGATGAATCACCTGAATATGCCGCACTTAAAGCCAGTGTGAATAACCTGATAGAAGACAATAAGAATACCGGCATACTGACTACGGCCTCTGTTTATTTCATGGATCTTAATAATGGTGCATGGACCTACATTAATCCTAACGAAAATTTTCATCCTGCCTCCCTTATTAAAGTTCCGTTGCTCATTACCTTTCTGCATGAGGCTGAAAAAAATCCGCAGATCCTTGAAAAGAAAGTAGTATTTGAAAAGCAGGAGAATATGCCTACACAACATTTTAACTCTTTGACCATAGAACCGGGCAATACCTATACCATCAAAGAGTTGCTGAAATATATGATCGTGTATTCGGACAATAATGCCACCAACTTGCTGAACCAGAATGTGGATAAGGAAGAATTTAAAAAAGCATTTACCGACCTAAATATACCTGAGCCGGACTTGAGAGATCCTAACTTTCTTATCTCAGCAAAACGTTATTCACGTTTTATATTGGTGCTATACAATGCGTCTTATCTCTCCAATGCTTCCTCGGAATATGCGATGGAATTACTGACACAGTGCAACTTTAAAGAGGGTATGGTAAAACAGATACCTACTGATACCAAAGTGGCGCACAAATTCGGCGAGTGGGGGAGTAATTTAAGCAACGTACACGAACTGCATGAATCGGGCATTGTGTATGTAAAAGGCAAGCCCTACCTGCTGACCATAATGACGAGAGGCGCTAACCCGCTGCAGCTTACAGATGTGGTCAATAAAATATCAAAGGTGATCTATGATGATGTAAGCGCGAAGAGTACAGCTACTGCAAAATTATAGAAGGCCTGCCCGGCTTTCGGGTTATTCTATTCAGGTGTGGCTCCGCCAGTCCAAATGTCCCATGCTGCCTCGGCTTGCAACTGTAGCATTTCAAATCCGTTTTTTACTGATGCCCCGTACTTTTTGCCTTCCGCAAGGAATTTTGTTTCCTCGGGGTTGTAGATGAGATCATATAACAGGTGATGCGTGGTGAGCGCATGGTAGGGAATGACCGGCGCCGCATCAATATTGGGATACATGCCTAATGGGGTGGTATTGATGATGAGCGTATGCTGCGTAATTACATCGGCTGTGAGCTGCTCATAAGTAATACATCCGTCTTCCGCAGTTCTGGATACTTTCTGAAAAGGGATACCCAATTGTTTCAGCACATAAGCCACAGCTTTTGAAGAGCCGCCTGTACCCAGTATCAGCGCCTGCGTATGTTGTGATTCCAGTATTGGTATCAGGCTTTGCTCAAAACCCGCCACATCAGTATTATACCCTTTACGGATTCCGTCTTTAAGGTTGATGCAGTTGACCGCGCCAACGCTGTGTGCCACACTGTCTATCTCGTGCAGGAAAGGAATAATTGCTTCTTTGTAGGGTATGGTCACATTAAGCCCGCATATAGCGGGATGCTCTGTAAGCAGGCCGGGAAACTGATCAATACTTGTGAGTGGGAAAGTATCATATACGGCATCGGTATGTTGCTCCGCAAATTTCTTCCTGAAATAGGCAGGTGAAAAGGAATGGCTGAGCGGGAAACCTATTAATCCGTATAAGTATGGCATTAAGTAAGGCGGAATTTTACAATGATCAACCAGGGTATAATTGTGCAGGCCTCAAATATAATTAATGATTGGCTCTTTGCAAGTCTTCTTTATCCAGGAACATACTGAATGTGTCTCCACGCAGGCCCAGCCTGGTTGATTCCAGTGGAATAACTTCTGCGGGTGCCAGGTTGCCGAGGTTCACATTAGCGCCCAGCAGCTCAAGGAAGTATACCTGCTGCGATTTTTGTGGCGCTTCCCAAATTATCTTTTCAGAGGGTATCTGTGTGAGTATCTCCTGCACCAGCCCTTCGCGCACCTCGCCGCTGCCGCGGTATATACCCACATTGCCTGCCTCGCGCGCCTCGGCTATTACGTAGGTGGAACCGGCTTCCAGCTCGGCGCGCATCAGCTCTATCCATTTGTAGGGGGGCATGATGTGCGTGGCATCTTTAGAGCCTACTTCCGATAATACGGTTACGTGTTTGGCCAGCTTTTCGATATAGCCCAGCTTTTCGGCATGGGGTATGGTGATGGAGCCGTCTGATACTTCTACATGATGCAGGCCCAGCTCGCGTACCATGGCCAGGTAATCATCAAACTGGTCGCGCACCAGGAAGGCTTCAAACAAAGTGCCTCCCAGGTATACGGGTATACCCTCATTCTGGTAGATCTCTATTTTCTGTTGCAGGTTGTTGGTCACAATGCTGGTGCCAAAGCCCAGCTTCACAATATCCACATAAGGGGCAGCCACAGAAAGGAAATCTTTTGCGCCCACAAGTCCCATACCTTTGTCCATGACCATGGTTAGTCCGTTGGTACGTGGTTTCTGTGTGCGGTGCGGAATATTCTTAAGACCAAAATTCATGTGCGGTTAGTTTTAAAGCCCGCGCAAAGATAAGTGTTTCACTCTTTTAACACCCTAAAGCATTTGCCCCCGGAAATGATAAAATTTACTTAACGGTTACCTCTTCTGGCGCATATAGTGGTCTTTTCACCGAATTTATTTTCACTCAACCCATACTGCTTTGTATATTGCAGCCTCAAACAGACCATATGCGTTTTAATAAGCCCATCACGGGGTTTCTTGTCGGGTTGCTTTTACCGGTGCTGGGTATGTTCCTGATGTACCTGTGGTGGGGCAGCCACCAGGGATTCTTTGCGTTCCTTTCGTCCCTTACCCGTCTAAAGGGCATGGCATCGAAGGTGTTTACTTTGAGTATTCTCATCAACCTTGTACCTTTTGTTTACACCATCAATAAGCGGTACGATTATGCGCTGCGGGGCATTTTTATAGCCACCATGCTGTATGCGGTAATGATCGTGTTGATCATGTTTGTCTGGTAATATTATGAAGTACTATCTCATAGCGGGCGAGGCCAGTGGCGATCTGCATGGCAGCAATCTCATCAAAGAGTTGCTGCGGCAGGATGCTGCTGCCGATGTGCGCTGTTGGGGCGGCGACCGTATGCAGGCCGCAGGCGGTACGCTGGTGAAGCACTACCGTGATATGGCCTTCATGGGGTTTGTAGAGGTGATCAAACACCTGGGCGAGATAAAAGGCAACATAGACCTTTGCAAAAAAGATATACTGGCGTATGCTCCCGATGTGCTGGTGCTCATAGACTATCCCGGGTTTAATATGCGCATAGCCGAATGGGCACACAAGCACGGCATCAAAGTAGCCTACTATAGCTCGCCGCAGGTATGGGCCTGGAAGGAGAACCGCGTGAAGAAGATAAAGCGCGATGTGGACAAGATGCTGGTGATGCTGCCCTTTGAGGTGGATTTTTATAAAAAGTGGGATTATGAGGTGACCTATGTGGGACACCCCCTTATAGAAGTGGTGCGCCACGAGCAAGAAGAAGTACCGGTGCGGCCTATTGCCTCTAAGCCTGTTATAGCCCTGCTGCCGGGCAGCCGCACACAGGAGATAAAGGTGAAGCTGCCCATCATGCTCACTATGGTGAAGCATTTTCCGCAATATACTTTTGTGATAGCCCAGGCATCGGCCCAGCCCGACAGCCTTTATAAAGACATGATAGGCGATGCAGATGTGCAACTGGTGAAGAACGATACCTACAACTTGCTGAAACAAGCTAAGGCAGGCCTCATCACCAGCGGCACTGCTACACTGGAAACGGCGCTCTTCGGGTTGCCGGAGGTGGTGTGCTACAAAGGCAACGCTATATCGTACTGGCTGGCCACCAAGCTGGTGAATGTAAAATACATATCGCTCGTCAACATCATCATGGACAAGCCGGTGGTCACAGAGCTGATACAGCACGACCTGACCGAAGACAAACTAAAGGCCGCTCTCACCCGCCTGCTGACAGACGAAGCCTACAAAAAAGAGCTGAAACAAGACTACGAAACCCTCTGGCAGAAGCTGGGCAACAAAAATGCCTCGCAGCTCGCCGCGGCTGAGATCATAAAGTTGGGCAGCAAGTAAGCAATGCCCTGTTAGTCATCCCCCTTGTACCATTTCTTGTTCCAGTAGATAAGATCGCTTAAATGCGCAGGGTTTTCATAGATGACCAGTTCTGCCTGGTATTCAGGGTATTCTTCTGCAAGTTTTCTTTTCCATTCGTAATACCGGTCGTAACCCAGTTTCACCACTTGTGTATGGGTATTTTGAATACTGCTTTCTTCGTAGCGCAATGAATCATACCAAGGCCGGTAAAAAGATCCCCTGAATGTGTTGATAAATACTGCGGTCTTAATTGTGCCTATGTCTGTCGTTTTCCTGTTGTTATACAAAGAGACCACTTTGAATTTATTCTGCTGCAAAGCATAGGTAAGGGTGGGGTCGTAGGTAAAGATCACCACAGTGCTGTCATTTTTACGCACACGGTACACATCTGCTATCACCTCTTTTACAGGCAAGTTCCAACTGTTCTTCGTTGTATTCTTATGCATACATACATTGAAACAGCCGCAAATGTTGGCTATGGCTATGAGTATTACAGCGCCTGTATAGATCTTGTTGCCTTTTAACAATGTATAATAGTGGGCGATCAGTAAGACCTGGAAAGGAATGAGCAGTATAAAGTTCCTCGGTTTCCAGGCCACACCCGCTGCCACCAAGGAAATGACCACAAGCAAATAGGCGATAAGCAGAGCGGTGGAAGTTTTTTGGTTCGCGCTTTTCAGCCGGTATTTAACGATACAAAACAATATAGCAACACATCCGGCAAGTGATAAAAAAGCAGGTATGGAAACAGGAAATACGCCCTGGTTGCTAAGCTGGGATATGAAATACCCGCGCAGGTTTGCGATCAAAGAATGATTGACCTGCAACGCCTTATTTTTAATATGCACTGTAAAGAATACAGACAGCTGGTAGGCGTACAGCACCAGGAATACTGCCGAGAGGCCGAACAGGTAGCTTAGCTTGTTTTTTGTGGTATCGGTAGAGAACGTCCACATCAGCAGCAATACAGGTAAGAGCATGAGGGAGGTGCTATACTCGGTATAAGCCAGCAAGGTGATCGCAGCCAATGCCATTGCCCATGCTTTAAAACCATTGCGCCCGTGCTGAAATACCAGGTACATAAGTACCGGCAAAAAATAAGCATACCACCTTACGCCGGTACACCACATGAGCAAAGCCGGGTTGAGCGCAAGCAGCAGGAATATGACTAATGCCTGTTGCCGGCCAAAATGCCTGCGCTGGTGGTCAATGACCCATACCAGGCTGCAAGACAGGAGCAAGCCAGAGAACAGCCGGGTGATCGTCCAGTTATGAAAAAGCTCAAATAAAAAAGTATTGATGATGTAGGATGCCGGGGGGTGAATATCGGAATGTTGCAAATAGCTGATGGCCCCCCAACCCAGCCGTTCGACCAGGTTGATATTGAAGAACTCATCATCATACCCGTATGAGCGGACCGATACACTTGTATAGAGCAGTATAATGAATGCATACAAGCCCGCAAAAAAGTAGCGATGAGCAAGAAAAGCCTCAAAGTAATAACACAGGCGCCTGCTCATAAAATGTGTACATGGTTAAACCGGCTTACAGAACAATATTATCCCCTGATAGCCCGCACGATCATCACAATGATAGCGATAAAGAAGATAAAAAGAGAAATGCGGTTCATCCCGTTCATTAGAGACAGGTCTATATTTTGAGGTGTACCGGGCTTGCGCTTTTTAATATAAAGATAGATTAGTACCTGTTCCCAAATGCTCTCTTTCATATCCTTATTATTTTATCCCTAAAAATACGAAATTCCTGTTTATATTTGCACCCGCACCAGGGGAATTAGCTCAACTGGTAGAGCGTTTGCATGGCATGCAAAAGGTAACCGGTTCGACCCCGGTATTCTCCACTTTTATCCACCATAGCTTCAGCGAAGGAGGAAAGTTGCTTTAAATCACTCGCAAGGGTGATTTTTTGCGTTTAAGAGGTTTTCCCCTCCTCCTCCAACACTTTTATCTCCATTTTCTCCTTATTGATGTCCTGCTTGATGAGGCCGAAGAGGCTCATGTATACATTGGCGATCCATACGAGGGAGAAACCGGCTATGATGTATCCCCGCCAGTCGGGCAACAGCAGTTTGTAGCCCGTGAAGCAAAGGATGGCAACGGTCACATAATGGCTGAAGCAGTATTCGCAGGTAAAGAGGTAAAAGAATTTTCTTTGAAGGATCGTATTGCATTCTTTACTGCGTTTAATGCAATATTCCCTTGGCTCGCGAAAAACCTCTTCGTGGGTCACCGTCCAGGAGATACAGGCTATGGGTATAGCCAGTACAAATAGCCATAAAATTTGTAATAAGACGGGCATAACATCAGTGAATTTGAATTTGATATTTTAAAATACAAATGTAGTGCCACCAAATGTACGGTCATTCAACTTCAAAAAACATGATATAGTACTATATGTTAGTTCGGTCAAATATTATTTAATACAAATTGAGCGTAATAAATGAAAATTTTGCTTCAAATGTTTAGCGTTCGACATTTTATTAATTCAAAGTTCATAGTATTGTAATATCGTCCGTGCATTCTTTTTTTACGGAAAAATTAACGTACCTTTCGGTTGGTAAAACTTTTTTTAGTATGTTTACCATTCATTTTGAGAGAAATTTGACTTTAAATTAAGGCTTGGCTCATGAAAAAACTTTATTCGCAGTTCATACCAGCTTTTGTTTCCGGTAACCACATCCGAACGAAAGCGATGAAAATATGCCTATTGACCCTTCTTTTATGTGGTGTTGGTAATATAGGATTTGCACAGGTAGCAACTACGGCAGCTACGGGTGGTACTACTATTTGTAGCAGCACTGCACATACGGGTGGTACTGCTCCGGCATTCACTACACTGGGCAACATTGTGCTTACAGAAACTGCAAACAGCGACTTCGCACTCGGTTCTGATCAGTTGAAACTTACTGCACCTGCAGGATGGCAATTTAATGTTGCTGGTACACCTACAGCTACCTTTACTGCCGGTCGCGACATTACCGCCGCAGGTGTAACTGTGACATCTTCCACTGTTCTTACAATTACTGTTAATGTAGCCTCTACTACAAATTCAGATGTACTTACGATCTCCGGTATACAAGTTCAGCCATTAACGCCTGCAAGTGCTGCAGGCTATATCTATGCAAGTACGGTAACAGGTATCGCAGGCATTACATTAGGCACTACAGGTGCAGTAGGTTCGCCGGGTACCGACTTTGGTAACCTTGCCGTGATACCAGCGCCCATCAGCGGTCCTACGCAAGTGTGTACAGGTTCCTCCATTACGTTATTTGACGTTACACCAGGCGGTTCATGGACCAGCAGCAACGCTACAATCGCCACAGTAGGCGGCAGCACAGGTGTAGTAAACGGTGTAGGTACTACAGGTGGCACACCTACAATTACATACACGGTTGCGGGTTGCACCACTAATTATCCTATTGTTGTAAGTCCTTCTCCGCCGGCTATCACACGCCTGCACAACCTCTGTGCGTGGGGCGATACACTGTACATTGCTGATGCTGTAACTACAGGTACTTACAACAGTACACTGATCACCGTTTTAAATTCTCCAGGCACAGGCGACGGACTGATCACGACCTTTGCACCCGGCCTCGCGAGCATTACTTACACATTGCCTACAGGCTGCTCTGTAACACAAACAATTTCTGTAAATCCGCTGCCTGCGCCAATTACAGGCCCCGACAGCGTATGCGTAGGCTCTACTATTTTATTCGCTGATGACAGTATGCCCGGTACATGGAGCGCATCTCCATCTGCAGTAGGTACTATCGTTGCTGCATCCGGCGTACTCACCGGCATATCTACAGGATGGGTAGATGTTACTTATACACTCGTGCCTACCGGTTGTAAAGCATACGACTCCGCTTATGTGAACCCGCTGCCTTCGCCTATATATGATCTGCATGACAGCCTGCAACTTTGTGCACTCAGCATAGATACTTTATTGTCTGCGCCTGTTGGAGGCACATGGACCAGCGGCGCTACAGGTGTTGCGATCATTGACCCAAGCACTGGTATACTTACTACTGTATCCAGTGGTATAGCGCCCATTACCTACACACTTGGCACAAGTTGTGCGGCGTATGCAGCGTTTACTGTTGATGCTTTGCCCGGCGCTATAAGTGGCCCCACGCAAGTTTGCGTAGGTGATTCCATCGGATTGACAGACGGCCCTCCCGGTGGCGTATGGACCAGCGGCAATCCTACCATTGCTACTATAGGTTCATCATCAGGTGAGGTTACAGGTATTGCGCCCGGGACTGTTGTATTCACTTACACTATTATGCCCGGCGGCTGTACTGCCAGCTATATCGTTACCGTCAATTCTTTGCCGTTACCTATCACAGGCCGGACAGAGTTTTGTTATGGCGATACGCTTGGTGCATTTGATGCAACGCCTCTTGGTACATGGAGCAGCAGCGATCCGATCACCATTGCATATATAGACCCTACTGGTGTGGTGTCTAATCCTGCAGGTTCATCGCCTGGTATTGATACTATTTATTACACCCTTTCTACGGGTTGCTTTGTTAGCGAAACTATTACAGTTGACGCAGTACCCGAGCCTATAACCGGCACAGATTCATTATGCGTTGGCAGCACGGTTACACTTTTTGACCTCACCGGCGGCGGTACATGGAGCAGCAGCGATGCAGCTGTGGGTACTATTGATAGTGTTGGTGTATTTACAGGCATAGGTGCAGGGCCGGCTATTGATACCTACAGGGTAGGTAATTGCGCGGTGACTTATGATGTTACCGTTTATGCTATACCGGATTCCATCATGGGGCCTTTATCAGTTTGCGTAGGGCAGAGTATAACGCTTACTGATGCTTCATCAGGCGGCACCTGGACCAGCGGCGACCCGGCACATGCTACTGTTGGCTCTACCACGGGTGTGGTCACAGGTATCTCAACGGCTTCCGTGAATATCACCTATACAGGCCGGGGCGGATGCTTTACTTACGTCACCATCAATGTGGATGCACTTTCGCCTATAATGGGCCCAACTTCTGTATGTGTGGGCGACACCATAGTACTGACCGATTCAATAGTGGATGGTGTATGGAGTCCACGTTTTCCAATAGTAACGCTTGTAGGCATAGATCGTGAAAGTACTTTTGTGATAGGCGATTTCCCTGGTAATGATACCATATACTACTCACTGGCTTCCGGTTGTGTTGCCACCTATCCTATTACAGTAAATCCGCTAGCGCCTATTGTTGGTCCTTTCCCGCAGCAGGTATGTGTAGGATCTACTATTTCATTAACAGATGCAGTGGGCCCTGGTACGTGGAGTACCAGCGACCCTACCAAGGGTACTATAGATGGTGTGGGAATTCTTACAGGCATCGACTCCGGGGTGATCAATGTTACTTATACAGTAACTGCCACTGGTTGCCAGGCATTCTACAAGGTCACTATCAATCCGCTGCCGGGTCCGATACTGGGCGATACGGTAGTATGCCAGTACACACTTTTCCCGTTGTTGGATACATTTGTAAATGGTGTGGGTGGTGTGTACAGTACTACCAATGCGGGTATTTATCTCACAACGCTCTCTGATAGCTCCACATCTGTCTATGTCACATTGGCTACGGATCCGAGATACGATACGGTTACCTATACGCTGCCTACCGGGTGTGCGACAGCTATTTATATCAAGGTTGATTCATTCAGTAGTGTAATTGCAACAGGCGGCTCCGGACAAGTATGTTTGGGCGGCACTTTAAGCTTTATTGATTCTATACCGGGTGGCGCATGGACCCTTACAAATACGACTACAGGTACCATAGGTGTTAGCGTGACCGGGGACTCTGTAACGTTCACCAGCCTTGCCGTAGGACCGGATACCATATATTATTCACATAGTTATGGTTGCCCGGGATATTACCCGATCACTGTGAACCCACTACCTACTGCTATCTTCGGTGATAGTGTTATTTGTACCGGCGATACGGCTACCCTCTACGATACCCCTTATGTAGGTACCTGGAGCAGCCAAACGCTGACAGTGGCTACTATTAATAATACCACCGGCTTGTATAAAGGTACACTAACGGGTACTGTGGCAGCGACCGATTCTATCACCTTTACCATAAACGGTACCGGCTGTTTTATCAAAACAGTGGTTACGGTAAATCCGAGTCCGCTACCTATATTGGGCGACACCAGTGTGTGTCTTGGGTTTAATATATTCCTTTATGATTCTACGCATCTTGGTGTGTGGAGCATTACGCCGCTTACCACGGCCACTATCAACCCGCTTACGGGCGAGGTGGGTGGCGTAGGTGTGGACACGGCTGTAGCTACCTACACATTACCCACTACATGCTTCATCACACAGAATATATACGTGCGCCCTATACCTGTAGATACGGTCAATCATCCCGGACTGATATGTAAGGGTGCTACTGATACGATCACTGTTACAGGCGCAGGCCCCGGCGGTACGTATTTCTGGTATCCGTCTGCCGGCCTAAGCGCTACTACCGGCAGCACGGTTTATGCCAACCCGCTTGTCACTACTACTTACTCTGTAGTGGGGACTAGTCAGTATGGCTGCTCGGACACGAGTGTGTTTACTGTGATCATAGACAGCGCGCTCAATCACCTGAAGATAGTGGGCAAAGACAGTATTTGCGATGGACAGACCGATACCCTCATGGCAAGTGGCCGTGTGCTGACCTACTTCAACTGGCATCCTAATTCGGGTATATCTGTTGCTCCTTCCGATACTATTGTGGTTAGGATAGATACTACAACTACCTACACTGCTGTGGCTATCGATGATATAGGTTGCCGCGATTCTGTTTCTTTCAAGGTTACAGTCAATCCGCTGCCACTGATATCTGTAACGCCTATACCGGCTATTATATGCCGTGGTACGCCGCTGCAATTAACCGCTACTACCTCTAATACGGATAATACGACGACCAAGTTTGCGTGGGCGCCAAACATCCTGATCTCCTGCGATACCTGCAATAACCCGATCGTAACAGATACGGTGAACCTGGTGTACCGTGTTACGGCTATCAGTATCTATGGTTGTTACGACTCCAACCATGTGCAGGTCTCTGTGCTCGATACCAACTACAATACGGTGAGTAATGATACCAATATATGTATTGGTGACAATGCGCAGTTAGTAGCGTTTAGTCATAGTACGATAAGTAACCTGGACGTGCCAACCTATACGTGGACGCCGTCTACCGGGTTGAATAACCCATTCATATACGACCCTGTTGCTAATCCAAACTCGACAACTACTTATACTGTGTCTATCCGTGAGAATGCGTGCTTCACCAAAGACCTCGAAGTAACGGTATTTGTACAGCCTTACCCCGCGATCATCCTCACTACCAATGCGCTATCGCAACCGGTGGTGGCGGGTACGCCTACCCAGCTCACGGCTACTGTTACCAATACGCCGGTGCGGAGCTATATATGGACGCCGGATATCGCACTCACCTGCGATACCTGTTATGACCCTGTGGCTACGCCTCCTGTGAATACCACGTACAAGGTGACGGTGACATCCATCTATGGCTGTACCTCTGTAGATTCTACTGCTATAGGTCTTACCTGCGACCAGAGCGAAGTGTTCATACCTAACAGCTTTACACCAAATGGTGATGGTGTCAATGACAGGTTCTGGGTAAGCGCTAAGGGCATCAGCCTCATCAAGAATTTCTATGTATTCAACCGTTGGGGCCAGGTGGTATTTGAGGCGCATAATATTCCGCCAAATAATGCCGGTTACGGATGGGATGGTACCTTTAAAGGACTGGTGCTGGAACCTGATGTGTTTGTGTATACAGTAGATGCGGTATGTGAATTGGGAACAACGACCTTTAAATACAAAGGCGACATTTCCATAGTGAAGTAGTAGATTGTTAATTGTGATAAATAAGGAATGATGAAAAGATATTTAACCATATTATCTGCGGGTCTTTTTTTGAGCATCGGCAGCTATGGCCAGGACATTCACTTTTCCCAGTTTTATGAAAATGAGATCTTTCATAATCCCGGGCTTACAGGTATATTCAGCGGCGATTATAAAGCAGGTATAGACTACCGTAGCCAGTGGGGTTCTGTAACCACTCCCTTTACCACTACTATGGTGTCCGCAGAGACGCGTATACTGGTGGCCAGGGATATCGGTGATTATATTAGTTTTGGTTTTGCCCTGACCTATGATAAGGCGGGTTCTATCAGTTTTACCAGCGAGCAGGTTTATCCAGCCATAGCCTACAATAAGGCCCTTGGCGATCTGCACAACACGTATCTTTCGGTGGGCCTTACCGGTGGCTACATAGCACGCTCGGTGGATATGACCCTGATGACCTTCAGCAGCCAGTATGTAAACAGCAGCTATAGCGCCAACAACCCTACCGGTGAAACTTCTACTTTCAAAGGACTGCATAATTATGATGTAGGTACAGGCATCAGTCTCAACAGCTCACTTGATCGTAACAGCAGGTTCAATTATTACATAGGAGCTGCTGTGTACCATGTCAATAGCCCCAGGGAATCTTTTTCGGGTATAGGCGCAAGCACCAACCTGCCGATGAAGTGGGAATTCAACGGTGGTATACACTTGCCGATAAGCGATAATTTCAGCTTCACGGTACAGGCCAACTACAGTGTGCAGCAGCCTTACCAGGAGTTTATATTTGGTGGCCTGTTCACCTGGCGCCCGGTGCCGGTAGGTATGCCCAACATCTTCGCGTTCACCTTCGGCCTGCAGGCACGTTACCAGGATGCCATCATCCCTACCTTCAAGATCGATTATAAGAACACTGCCATTGGCTTCTCTTACGACATCAATAACTCTTCCCTCGGCTCATCCGCAGGTACAGGCACAGGCGCATCAGAGATCACCTTGTATGTAAGGGGCAAGTACAACCATAAAAAGAACCCCAACGACCCGTTGATGTGCCCAAGGTTTGAAGACGATCCAAACCCCGGCAACACCTTCCGTTAATACATTTCTCCGCATAGGAGTACAGATAAAAGCGCCACAAAGGCGCTTTTATCATTTACTACAGGGGTTATAGATAATGAGGGAAAGCCCCCTTCAGGGGGTTGGGGGGCTTAACCTAATAGCCTACCTTTGCACACTATTTAAATACGAAGAATGTCTGAAATAAAACCTTTCCTGAGACTGAGCGGATTGGAACCACTCGTGGTGCGGCCGGAGACGAATTTTGTGAATGTAGGGGAGCGTACCAATGTTACCGGTTCCAAGAAATTCGCCCGCCTCATCAGGGAGAACAAATACGAAGAAGCCCTTTCTGTGGCCCGCCAGCAGGTGGAGAGCGGCGCGCAGATACTGGACATCAACATGGACGATGCGCTACTGGACGGCGTGCTGGCGATGCACACTTTTGTGAACCTGCTGCAAGCCGAGCCTGATATAGCCCGCATACCCATCATGCTCGACTCTTCTAAGTTCGCGATAATAGAAGCGGGCCTGAAGTGCATACAGGGTAAGTGTATCGTCAACTCCATATCTATGAAGGAAGGGGAGGAGAAATTCATAGAGCAGGCCGAGATATGCCGCAGCTACGGCGCATCGGTGATCGTAATGGCATTTGATGAAGTGGGACAGGCAGACAGCCTGCAACGCAAAGTAGACATATGCCAGCGTGCCTACAAGATACTTACAGAGCAGGTGGGCTTTGCGCCACAGGATATAATTTTTGACCCCAACATATTTGCAATAGCCACGGGTATAGAAGAGCATAATAATTACGGTGTCGATTTCATAGAAGCGACACGCATCATCAAGCAGCGTATGCCACTCACTAAAGTAAGCGGTGGAGTGAGCAATGTGTCCTTCTCTTTCCGGGGCAATGATGTGGTGCGCGAGGCCATGCACAGCGTATTCCTATATCACGCTATAAGTGCGGGTATGGATATGGGCATTGTGAATGCAGGCGCATTAGTAGTGTACGATGAGATAGAGCCTCAACTGCGTGAGCTGTGCGAAGATGTGGTGCTGAACCGCAACCCCGATGCCACAGAGCGCCTTGTGGTATTTGCAGATACGGTAAAAGCGAAAGGCAAAGAGATTAAGGTAGATGACGCATGGCGCGGCACTGAGGTGGAAGAAAGGCTGAAGCACGCCCTTGTAAATGGCATTACTGATTTTATAGACGCGGATACTGAAGAAGCACGTGCCAAATACCCAAAGCCGCTGGATGTGATTGAAGGCCCGCTGATGGCCGGTATGAATGTGGTAGGTGACCTCTTTGGCAGTGGCAAAATGTTCTTGCCACAGGTGGTAAAGAGTGCGCGCGTGATGAAGAAGAGTGTGGCTTACCTGTTCCCATTTATAGAGGCGGAGAAAGAAACCCGCAGGCTGGCGCATATAGCTGCCGGTACTTACAATGATGAGACAGCAGGCGCCGCAAAAATACTGATGGCCACCGTAAAGGGCGATGTGCATGATATAGGCAAGAACATAGTAGGTGTGGTGCTGGGCTGTAACGGCTACGAAGTGATAGACCTGGGCGTGATGGTGCCTGCCGATAAGATACTGGATACCGCACAAAGAGAAAATGTGGACCTCATAGGCCTGAGCGGGCTCATCACGCCATCGCTGGATGAGATGGTGCATGTGGCAAAAGAAATGAAGCGCCGTGGCATGAAGCAGCCGCTGCTGATAGGCGGCGCTACCACCAGCCGTATGCACACTGCTGTGAAAATAGCCCCGCAATATGATGATGGTGTGGTGTATGTACTGGATGCCAGCCGAAGCGTGACGGTGGCAGGCAACCTGCTGAACAAGGAACAGAAAGCACCCTTTCTGCAAAATATAAAAACAGAGTATGACAAGTTGCTTGATGACTTTACGAATAAGAAATCGGCGAAGCAATACATAACCTTCAAGGAAGCACAGGCCAATGCCGCTAAGATAGACTGGGCAGGGTATACGCCACCACAGCCTGAACTGCTGGGTACAAAGGTATTCCCGGACCATGACCTGAACGAAATAAGGCAGTATATAGACTGGGTCCCTTTCTTCATAACATGGGAGATGAAGGGTAAATTCCCGGAGATACTCAAGGATGAGCGAGTGGGTGTGGAAGCAACCAAGCTATACAATGATGCCAATACCCTGCTGGATAAAGCGATCAGTGAAAAGTGGCTTACTGCCAGGGGCGTGATAGGCATATGGGCTGCACAGAAAACAGCGCCTGATACTATTGTAGTAAAAGATACGAATGGTAACCAACTGGCACAACTGGAATCGCTGCGCCAGCAAATAAAGAAAGCGCCCGGCCAGGCGAACTTCTCCCTGAGTGATTTTGTATCACCAAATGAGGGCGACCACATGGGTGCGTTTGCGGTGAGCATACACGGCATAGAGCCACACCTGCAAAAGTTTGCGGATGACCATGACGACTACAATAAGATAATGCTGCAAGCCCTGGCCGACAGGCTGGCCGAAGCATTTGCGGAAGTACTGCACAAAAAAGTGAGGACGCAATATTGGGGCTACATAAAGGATGAGCAACTGAGTGCGGAAGAGTTGGTGAAAGAAGAGTACCAGGGTATACGCCCGGCACCCGGCTACCCCGCCTGCCCCGATCATACTGAAAAGTACAAGCTCTTCGACTTGCTGAACGCAAGAGAAAATGCGGGCATAGCGCTTACCGAATCGCTGGCCATGTACCCCGGCGCATCGGTATGCGGCTGGTATTTCAGCCACCCGGAAAGCCACTACTTCGGCATCAACAGGATACTTGATGACCAGCTGCACGACTATACCAACCGCAAAGGCATGAGCCTTGAAGACATGAGCAGGTGGCTATCGCCAGTTCTCGAATAAAAACTATTGAGGTAATACTAAAATATACAAGTGAGCGAAGAACAAGAAATACCATGGCCGCAAAACTACAAGGGTGTGCGGCCTACCAAGTCGAAAGGGCTGCGCCTGCTGGCCAATATCATATCGGTGGTATGCCACCCGGTGTTCTTTCCGTTGGTGATGGCTTATGTGGTGTACAGGTTGCAGCCTGCCGCGTATGCGGCAATTAAGCCAAAAGACCTGGGCATGTGGTTTATCAGCATAGGCGTTACCGCTGTGTTCTTTCCACTGTTCAGCATACTGCTGATGAAGGCGCTGGGCTTTATAGACAGCTTTAAGATGCCGACTACTAAAGACCGTATCATACCGCTCATGGCTACGATGATCTTTTACTTCTGGATCACCCATGTATTCAATACTATACCTGGTCCGCCACTGGCGCTAAAGGTGCTGCTGCTTGGCAACTTCTGGGGGGTCATTGTTATCTTCATGCTCAATATCTTTACCAAGATAAGTATGCACACCTCTATTGCAGGAGGTATGATCGGCATTATGCTGGTGCTGCTGATGATAGGCGTACCGAATATGACGATACCGCTGATAGTGGTCATTGCCATAGCTGCCCTCATAGGTAGGGCGCGTGTATGGCTGGGCGCACATGAGCGTGGCGATATATGGCTGGGCTATGTGGTAGGTATATTAGTGCAGCTGGGTGCGTACCTTTACATGAAGTAACGTTCAACTTTTAGTCCCGATAGCTATCGGGATAACTTTTAACTTTTGACTTATTATGCAGTTCTCTACTGATAAAGCGCCAAAGCCCGTGGGCCTGTACCCGCACGCACGCCGTGTGGGCAATTTGTTGTTCCTCTCGGGCGTAGGCCCGCGCAAGGCAGGCACTGACGAGATCCCCGGCCTCACCACCGACAAGCATGGTAACTTCATCGGCTTCGCTTTTGAAGAACAGTGCCGCAGCGTATTTGACAATGTGCGTACCATACTCGAAGAGAGCGGAAGCAGTTGGGATAAGCTGGTCGACATAACCGTGTTCCTGGTGGATATGAAGCGCGACTTCCAGGCGTACAACAAAATATACGCCGAATACTTTAAAGACAACCAGCCCTGCCGTACCACCGTAGGCATAGATGCCCTGCCCACGGCCATAGCCATAGAGCTGAAGTGCATAGCCACTATTGATTAGTGCGTCATAAAACCCATTACAAAAAAGTAGCAGGCACCTATGGCGAGCAGCATGCTCAGGTACCACATCAGTTTTCTGCGGGTGAGTATGGCTATCGCAGATATGGCTATGGCTATCTGGAAAATGGTTACTGAGCGGGAGAAGATCACATGTACCCGCATATGTTCCTCCGAGCTGCTTTCCAGCTCCTCGGCATCTTTTTTGATCTTTTCCTTGTCTGCCTTATACTGCTCCAGTTTGGCCGCGCTTTCTTCAGGCTGGGGCTTGCCCATTGCCGTAAGTATTGTAGCTGTGGAAGCAGCTATCTCCGACTTTATGCTCTTTGATTGGTAAAAAGCCCATTGATCCGAAGATTTGCCTTGCTCCAGCATAGCCTCATTGGCGTGATGGTTGCCATACATACCGGCTATAGCTGCCAGCACAGCTATAATAGCTGTGGATAACGCCACATAAAGCGTCCAGCGTTCTTTTTTCTCTTCTGCTGCCTCCAGTGTCTCTTTCAGGCGTTCGGTAGGGTCTTCCAGTTCTTCCATAATATCCGATGATGTGAATGTACAAAATGAAAATGTGCTGTAATATTAAGCTATTCCTAAAAAAAGCAGAAAAAATTCTACATGCAGCAAATTTTTATGCACAATGCTATTAGTTGTAACATAATAGCAATATTTTTGCACCCAAACTAAAATGTACAAAATGAAAAAACAATTCCTTTTCCTGGCTGGTTGCGCTGTTATATTCGCATCTTGCGGCAGCAACAACAACAATGCCGGACAAACCCAGGCACAAATAGATTCTACGGTGAACGCTACAATGGCACAGCACGACGCAGCTAACGCTTCTAAGAACGATTCTACCCTTAAAGCAATAGAAAAAGAAAAAGCAGACGCTATAGCTAAAGAACATGAAGCTAAGCATGAAGAGCACGAAGCAAAGAAAGCAGAAAATGGAAACAATGGGGCACAGCCTGCTACGCCCGCTCCCACACCTGCTAATCCCGCTGGAGGTCTTAAAGCCCATTCAGACCAAAGCCAGAGTGCAAACCCCAATTCAGCTGGTAAGCCTGCTAGTGGTGGCGGACTAAAAGCCCATTCAGATCAGAGTCAAGGACACTAATAGGAATAAAAAAAGCTTATTGCTTAGCGAAATTAGAAAAACTATATGTTGTAGTAGAGCCAGAGCCTGCTTCTTGAAGTGTAAGAGTAGCAGATGTAGCTGAAATTGAACCTGTACCGGTATAAGTAAGACCGCTTGCGCTAGTTGTTGATGTCACAGTAAAGGCAGATCCTGAAGCAGTGAAGTTGCTTAAAACTACAGTAAGAACTGGTACACCAGCACTACCACCAGTTGCATCTTCAATAGTCAGGTTCATAGTTACGAAATCAGTTGAACTGCTTGGAGTAGAGAATACCATCCTAAAATTTGTATATGTACCGCCTGTGTTATCAGTACCTGTGCCTGCGTAAGTGTTATTGTATGATGATCTGTAGATCGTAGTACAGTTATCGGTTGTAGAAGTTCCTACAGGGCAGGTACAGTTACCACCACTACAAGTACCGCCGTTCTGGCAGGTTACTCCTTTACAGGCATCCTTAGAGCAGGAAGTGTACAATACGGCGCAGAAAGCGCTTACAGTTAAAACTACTGTTAATGCAATGTGTTTAATTGATTTCATATTTATTTGTTTGGGTTAAAAAATTTGAGCACAGATAACTTTTTATGGCTTTTCACCAAATACGTAACATAGTGATGCTAAGAATTCTACAAAACCATGCCAACTAATAGTCAGATAATAATTTATTGTCTCGCAAAGTTGCTCATGGTAATGGTTACAGGTGTGGCCCCTGACTGAGTTTCCACCAGGTTCATAGACACGCCGGCAGTAGTAATGGTGCCTGACCCTGTATAGTTGATGCCACCTGTGGTGGTTGGGGTAATGGTAAAAGAAGAACCGCTGGCGGTATTGTTGGCCAATGTAATGGCCATGGTGACGGTTTTAGCGCTATCTGTCCATACAACAGACATCAGGTTGTAATTCGATGTGTCTGTACCTGCGGTGAAGACCAGGGTATTAGCAGTATCAGAGTGGTTGGTATTGTTGGTATCCAGTACAGTATAGGTAAAGAGGCTGTTGCCTTTGTAGGTATTGGCATAGATCTGCGCGTAAAAGACTTCGCAGCTGTTGCCGCCTATTCCGGGCTTGCATGCGCAGCTGCCACCGTTGCAAGATCCACCATTGAGGCAGGTGGTGCTTTTGCATACATCCTTTTGACAAGAGGTATACATAAACCCGCAGAAAGCGGCGATGGTAATAATAGCGGTCAGTACTACTTGTTTGATTGGTTTCATGTTCAGCCTGGTGTTATTAATATTGTTCAAAGATAAGATATACCACTAATTGCAGCAAATGATAAAAGCCACCATTGCAGGATTTTAACAGCCAACTATATACTTTTGATGCCTTATGGTTAGAACGGCTATTATATTGTTGTTATTGTGCTGCTGCGCAGGTAGCTATGCAGCAGTATATACCTACGATTACACGCCCAACTGCGCCAAAGCCTACCAGGCATATTTATCGTTGCACCCCGATGAGGGGCGTGGCTATATAGTAGCCGAGATGAAAGCAAACCCTTACAACCTCATGGCTACCTATATAGCCGATTATGAGGATTGCACGCTCCTGCTCATCAATTGCGACCCGCACGAGTACGAACAGCGTGCCGCCCACCTTGAAGCCCGCCTGGCATTGTTGGAGAAGGGCAATAAGGCAACTCCCTGGTACCGCTTTTGCAAGGCAGGCATTTATTTTCACTGGGCTATTGTCGCTACACGGTTTGGCGGGCAATACAAAGCGGCCATTAATTTTCACAAGTCATTCGCGCTGCTCAAAGAGAACAGGAACCTGTTTCCGGGCTTTGAGTACAATAGTGTATATACGGGCTTGCAGCAGGCAGTAGTGGGCGCGCTGCCCGGCAATTATAAATGGCTGGCTTCTATCTTCGGTATGAAGGGCGATATCAAAAAAGGCGTGGCACAACTGGATGCCTTTGTGAAAGCGCACAATGCCACGCAGCCAATGTATGCCGAAACGCAGCTCTACTACCTCTTCACCCGCTTCTACCTTTCTGCGCAGCAGGAGGAAGCTTGGGCATACATGAACACTCCGGCATTCCCCACAGGCAACAACCTGCTCAACACCTTTACAAAAACCACCATCGCGCTCGACTATAAAAAAGCAGATGCTGCTATTGCTGCCATTAAAGAAGCCGCCACAGACCCTTACTACAGCAAGTATCCCTTCTTCGATTTTTTATATGGCGCTGCCTTGCTCACTAAAGGCGATATGACTTGCAACGGATATTTTACGAAGTACATAAAAACAACCAAAAGCGATGTGCATATAAAAGATGCCTGGCAGAAGATGGCCTGCGCGTGGTACATAATTGGCAACACCGGGCAAGCCGGTTATTGCAGGCAACAGATCGCTAAAAACGGAACAGCGAGAATTGATGCCGACAAGCAGGCAGACAAATTCGGAGCAAGCAACACCTGGCCCTTGCAAAGGCTGCTACAGGCAAAGCTGCAAACTGATGGTGGCTATTATGACAAAGCCCTGCAAACACTCAACAGCATTGATAAAAACACGCTGACCGATGCAGCCGATAGAGTCGAATACCTTTATCGTATGGGCAGTATAGGTGAGGCAATGGGCGAAGATAAAAATGCGCTGGAGTATTACCACGCTGCTATACTTGCAGGCAAGGAACGCCACGAGCAATACGCAGCCCGTGCAGCGCTGCGCACAGGCATCATATACGAGCATGCCGGCAAAAATATACAAGCCGTAACCGCCTATAAAGAATGCCTGGCCATGCCCGACCACGAAATGCAGAACTCAATAGACCAGCAAGCCAAGGCAGGTCTCAACAGGATTGGAGGGTAGTATTTATATCTTATCTATTGCGCTCACCCATAGATTGAACAATCGTATCTCTATCTCGCATACATCGGCAGCCAGCTTTTCCCACTCCGGGTGAAACTGCACCAGCATACGCTCCATCTCGGCCAGGTGTCCTTCTTCCTCGGCTATGATAGACTTCACATTCACTTTCGATTTGTGCCTTGTCAGTGCCTCCTGGTATATCCCGTACAGCATATCGGCACGTACTTCTATAGAATAGGTTACCAGCAGGTATGCGCCATGCTTCAGCGCCCGGCCTTCCAGGTGCAGGGTGTTTTTCAGGTACCGACATGCTTCAACATCCAGCATATTCAGGTAGTGATGGCTTTCTATAGGTGCCAGCAGGTAGGGATACGAATAATCGGGACATCCCTTGGTGAGCTTGCCTATTTGTTTTTTCAGGTAGTAGGCGTGGCGTGCCTCCTCGGCAGCATGCTTCAGTACTATGAGCGTGGTATTTACGGGGTGTTCGTACTTCGATATTTTGCGTGCGCCTGTATTTTCCATCATAGAGAGGCTATTGAGCCACTTGGCATGAAGGTCATCAGACACCACAACTTTTTCAATGATCCTGCTTAATTGTTCTTCCTGTTTCATCGGGTGCAAAGGTATAGTAAATAGATAAATCAAGATGGTTCACTTTAATACACCACCAGTTGCCCCGGCCTTCAGGCCGAGGTTAGTAAATAACAGGTTGGCTTTAGCCAAAGTAGTTACGTGTGAATTACGCCTGCTCAGTCATCTGCACCAGCAGGGCCTCAATACTGCTATACACATGGTCCAGGTCGGAATCGCTGATACAATACGGGGGCAATATATAAATGATATGCCCAAGGGGCCGCATAATAATGCCCCTATCGAGGAAGAAACGATACAGCATATCCCGCATATTGCTATGGTAAGAAGGTACATCTGTCTTCAGCTCAAAGGCAATGATCGTTCCTGTTTGTCGTACATCGGCCAGAAGTGGGTGGCCTGCAAGGGTAGCCGCAAAATCGGTGTGCCGCTCAGCTATGTGTTTTCTTTGCGCTGTGCAATAATCTGCCAGCGATAGGTCGAGGCTCGCCAACGCCGCCGCGCATATAGCAGGGTTGCCGGTAAAGGAGTGACCATGATACAGCGTTGTCAACCTGTCATCATTATAGAATGCGTCAAAGACATCCTGAGTGGTTGCTGTAATGCCCAAAGGCATACTGCCACCTGTAAGCCCCTTGGACAGGCACACAATATCAGGCGCTGTAATAATTTGGTCGCAGGCAAACAATGGCCCCGTTCTCCCGAAGCCCGTCATCACCTCATCAGCTATGATCAGTGTATTGTGTTTCTTAGCCACCCTGAAGTATTGGTCCAATACCTCGGCGCTATACATGCACATACCTGCGGATCCCTGTATCAGCGGCTCCACGATCAGCGCGGCCACATCACCTTTTTGCAAGGCATCCTTCAGCGCGCCAATGCTTTCGGCCACCTTGTCTTTTGAGGGGAATGGAATGAATGTAACGTCAAACAACAGATCTTTAAAAGCCTCTGTAAACACACTGCGCCCGCTCACCGACATAGCGCCAAAAGTATCGCCATGGTAGGCGTTCTCCAGCGCCACTATCCTTGTTTTCTTTATCCCTTTGTTTTTCCAGTATTGCAGCGCCATTTTCAGGGCCACCTCTACAGCAGTAGATCCGTTATCCGAGTAGAATATCTTGCTCATATCGCCCGGCAGTATATCCAGCAGCCGTTCAGCAAGCAACACAGCAGGCTCATGTGTGAAACCCGCAAAGATGCAATGCTCCAGTACGGCCAGTTGCTCGCTCACCTTCTGCGCTATATGCGGGTGCGCGTGGCCATGCAGGTTCGTCCACCACGAGGAGATGGCATCTATATATTGTTTGCCGTCCTCATCAAAAAGATATGCCCCCTCGCCACGCGTTATGGCAATAGCTTCCGGCCATATTTTCATAGGTGTATAAGGATGCCAGATCACCTGCCTGTCGCGTTCTTTTATCGTTGCCATTAGTTAGTTCGTTGGTAATTGTAATGCCTGTTGTAAAGAGGCTTTTATAGTGCCTGCGCAAGCGCGCACGCTTTCATTGTTCAGCACAGGTAAATGCGGTATGCGGGCGATGATCTGCACACCTGCATATTGTTCTATAAAGCTTTCGGATGACTCATAAGGCGCTCCGCTGATAACAATACCCAGTAGCTTAATGCCCCAGCTTTTTAATACCTCTATACTTAACAAAGTATGGTTGATGCTACCGAGGTAATTTTGCACTACCAGTATTGCGGGTAGCTTGTAATGTGCCACAAAGTCGGCCATCGTTGTAGTTGCGCTCATAGGCGATAAGATGCCGCCGGCAGTTTCCACCAGCAATGTTTTATCTGTCTGTGGCCATTCAAATTTTGTATAGTCTATCACCACGCCATCTATCTCCGCTGCCGCATGTGGCGACATAGGCTGTGTGAGCAATAATGCTTCGGGGTGCACCCGCTCGGTGCCATTGCTCAGTAGCTGTGTCACCAGCGCAGCATCCCGCTCTTCCAAGCCTGCCTGCACCGGCTTCCAGTAATCAGCCCCTATAGCCTCAGCTATCACCGCCGATGCCACCGTTTTGCCAATACCGGTATGTATGCCCAGTATGGCGATTGAATTCTGTATCACAGCATCAAAAGTAAGGAATGTGGGACTAACACCAGATGCGTTGTTTTACGTGTAAATTTCTTAATTTTGTACGTAAAGTAAAAATATGGAAGCGAAACTAACGTTGTCTATGGACGAAAACGTAATAAAAAAGGCAAAAGATTTTGCAAAAAAAAATCATACTTCTTTATCAAGAATGATCGAAGATTACTTTTCAAATCTTACAAAAAAAGAAGCGAAAGTAGACGTTGATGAATTATCACCGCTTGTAAAAAGTCTTTCAGGGATACTAAACTTGCCGGATGATTTTGATTTCAAAAAAGACAGAACAAACTACCTTGAGAAAAAATATAAATAATGGATAGGTTATTCGTTGACACAAATATTGTAATGGACGTGCTCACGAACAGGCAACCATTTTATAGTTATGCAGCGAAACTATTTACATTGGCGGATAAAGGCAATCCTAAATTGTATGTATCGTCGGTATGCTTTAATAACATTAATTACTTACTATCAAAACAATACAATCGTACAGTCAGCAAGAAGATACTTATTCAGTTTAAGGTATTAGTGACGGTATTAGCAGTAGATGACAAAATTATAAATCTCGCTTTGAATTCTTCTTTTAATGATTTCGAAGATGCTATTCAATATTTTACAGCGATAGAAAATAAGATACCTGTTATTATAACCCGGGATTTAAAAGATTTCAAAGAAGCGGCAATACCTGTAATGACTGCTGAGGTATATTTGAAAGGGATAGGAAGTAATTATTAGAATATTTGCAGGAACAATTTTTACAAATTATCAAACAACAGATCCACTTCTTCCTTTGTATTAAACATATGCAGGCACACTCTCAGCCGCTCCATACCCAATGGCACTGTGGGGTGTAGTATTGGGTTCACTTGCAGCCCAGCCTGTTGCAGTCTTGCTGCCACATCCCGGCTGCGCATGTTATCGCCAATAACTAGTGCCTGTATAGCACTATTACTGTCCCTCCAGTTGTTATTGCCGCTGGCTTCTATGCGGTCCCTGAAATAAGCAATAAGCTCATGGAGTGGTTTATTAGAAAACGCATCACCTGCCAGGTATCCATATGCCGCACGTATGGTCTGCACACTATGCCCCGGTAACGCTGTGGTGTATATGAACGACCGTGCAAAATTAATGAGGTATTGCCGCAGCAATGCACTGCCCACTATTATTGCGCCGTGGCACCCTAATGCTTTACCAAACGTATGTACCCGCGCAAACACCCTGTCCTGTAAGCCCAGGGCGCAAACCAAACCCTCGCCATGTGTGCCAAACACACCGGTGGCATGAGCCTCATCTACGATCAGTTGTGCATCATGTGTTTCACATAGAGCCGCTAACTCGGCAAGGGGAGCCATATCGCCATCCATCGAGTACACGGATTCTACGACCACCAGCACCGGGCCATGGCCTTTATATTTCTTCAACTGCCCCTCCAGTTCGTCCAGGTCATTATGCCCGAATTTGTACTTGTTGGCGCATTGGCCCAGGCGCACACCATCTATAATGCTGGCATGGCACAGCTCGTCATAAAGTATGGTGGTGTGGCGGGAGGGTATGCAGGACAGCAGCCCCACATTGGCATCGTAACCGGAATTGAACAGTAACGCCGCCTCGGCTTTATGAAAGGATGCGATGAATGTTTCCAGTTCCTCCGTATGTGCATTATTTCCGGATAGCAAACGTGAGCCTGTAGACCCCGTGCTTTGACAATTATGGATATTAGGTATCAGGCTGTTCAACAACCCGGTAATGGCCAGCCCCAGGTAGTCGTTGGAGAAAAAATCTATAGGCTGCCTGCTCACGGGCAATGCCCGCAGGTTTCCGGCCTGTGTTCTTTCTTCCAGTTTATGGCTCAGGTGTTGGTCAACACGGTTCATGCGGTCTGTTCGGCAGGCTGTTTGTGCCTGGGGTGTCCATCGGCAAAGGCTGCTTTTGGTGTCAGCCCCAGTATGCGGAACATCTCCTTATCCGAATTGAATTCCGGGTTGGGTGTGGTCAGCAATTTATCTCCTGCAAATATGGAGTTAGCGCCTGCCATAAAGCACATACCCTGCTCGGCTACTGAAAGCTCCAGCCTGCCTGCCGAAAGCCTTACAGCCGATCCCGGCATCACTATGCGCGCGGTGGCTATCATGCGCACCAGCTCGTCAAATGGTACACGGCTGTTATCAGCCAGTGGTGTTCCTGCAACCGGCACCAGCACATTTATCGGCACCGATTCAGGATGTTTTGGCAGGTTGGCCAATGTCAGCAGCATACCCACGCGGTCTGCATCTGTTTCACCAAGCCCTATAATGCCGCCGCTGCATACTGTTATGCCTGCCTTGCGTACATTAGAAAGCGTGTTCAGTCGGTCGCCGTAAGTACGGGTAGTGATCACTTCGGTATAATGTTCTTCTGATGTATCTACATTGTGGTTGTACGCATAGAGGCCTGCTTCTGCAAGTCGCTCTGCCTGGTGTTCATTCACCATGCCCAGGGTGCAGCATACTTCCATATCCAGGCCGTTCACGGCCTTTACCATATCTATCACCCGGTCAAAGTCGCGGTTGTCCCTCACCTCGCGCCATGCAGCGCCCATACAGAAGCGGGATGCGCCGCCAGCCTTTGCATTTTGTGCGGCTTCCAGCACTTCATCCACTTGCATCAGGGCATGTACTTTTACGCCTGTATGAAAGCGGGCTGCCTGAGGGCAGTAGGCACAATCTTCTGAGCAGCCGCCTGTTTTTATTGACAGAAGGCTGCTGATCTGCACTTCACCAAACACATGGTACTCCTTTTGAACATTTGCCGCATCAAGCATCAGTGGCAGTAACGGACGTTCGTATATCGCTGTTATCTCTTCCCGGGTCCAGTTATGGCGAATAGCTTCCATGTTTGTATCTCTTTTTATTTGGCGAAACTATTAGATTTTCCGCAGGTTTAAAAATTTTAAGCGGCAGCTAAAGCATTAGGTAATATTAATTATTATGGTTTAGTATTACTTTAAGGAAATAATTACAGGCAATCTTGTATTTTTATGAGCAATACCGCCCAACCAGTATGAGATTTTTGCATTTACTATTATGTGCCCTGCTTTTGCCCTTTGCATTGTTTGCCCAAATCAATGTTGGGGAGACATTATCGAAGCTAAAGGAATCAAAGATCGACAGTCAGAAAATAAATCTATACAAGCAACTGATCAGGCATTATAGTGTCAATAACCCTGATTCATCGGCCTGGTATGGCGAGCAAGGTATAAAATTCGCACAGCAGAACAATGACCCTCTTGGAGAAGCCCGGGTAGTGGCGCAGTTGGGTATTATAGATTTTCACCAGGGCAGAATGGAGATCGCTGAAAAAAGAGTGCTATATGCGCTCAATATATTCCGGCAGCGTAATGATGCTCAGGGTATCGGTGAAATGTACAGTAACCTTGGTAGTATCCAGGGCACTAAGGGCAATTTTGCAGAAGCAACCCGCTACATGGTCATGGCGCTTAAATTACAGGATAGCCTCAAGGATTACCATGGCCTTATGATCACCTGCTCCAACCTGGGCAGCATGTATATAGAACATGATGATACTGCCAAGGCCGGTAAGTATCTCAGGATGGGTGAGCAGGCCAGCAGGCGCACTCCCCTGGTCGATCAGTCGATCTCGTTATACAATACGATGGGCATTTTGAAAATAGCAGAAGGGGATACCCTGGGCGGTTTGAATATCTTTTTGCACGATCTGGAATTAAGTGACCGGCCGTCTTTTATGCCCTCCCATTCCGAGTGTTTGCTCTACCTCTGCAATTTTTATGAAGACAAGGGACAAATAGAACAAGCACTGAGCTATCTGCGCCAGGGCCTGGATATTGCCATTAAAGAACATCTCCCGGAAATGCAGGGCAACTGCCTTCAGGAAATGGCCAGGCTCACCAGTGCCAAAGACCCCGTGGAGGCCATGCGCTACCTACAGGAGGCCAAGACCATGTGCGATAGCACCGGTAACAGGACTTTTCTCGTAAATGTGCTGGGGTCAATGACCGATATATACCAGCAACAGGGTAATTATAAAGAGGCATTCGCTACAGTACAGGCGCAGCAAAAGCTGATGCAGCAATTATTCAGCCTCGACAAAACAAAAGAGATAACCAGCATCAGCGAAGCCTACCAGTTCGAGACCAACCAGCGCATCAGGGAGCTGGAAGTACTAAGTAAACACAATGAATACCAGCGCAATGTGATCATCGTGATTGCAGCTATTATTATCCTTTTCCTGTTAGTACTCCTGTATTTCTACCGCAAAAAAAGGGCACTCAACCGCCAATTGCTCATTAATGAGAAGGAACTCAAAGAACTCAACTCCACAAAAGACAAGCTGTTCTCCGTTATCGGTCACGACCTGCGCGGTCCCATCGCCCGCATACCAACGATCATAGATATTTATGAAGATGAGATCACTACCGAAGAAGAAAAAAAATACCTGCTTGATAATCTAAAGGAGCACACCAAAGCCTCCCTCGAAACCTTCGACAAGTTGCTCTACTGGGGCCAGTTGCTGGTCAATGGCATTCGCTTGCACCAGACCAAAATAAAACCCAAAGGCTACATTCGTGAGAATATAGAACTTAAGAAGATAAAGGCCGCGGAGAAGAATATACAGGTCACAGATCATACCCCTGAGGATATTGTTGTGTTTGTTGATTACGCCCATTTCGATTTCATTATACACAACCTGCTCGCCAACGCACTGAAATACACCAAAAAGAACGGGCATGTGACTATTGCTGCCGATACGGTCAGTAAACCCGGCTTTACCATCTTTGTTGTAACGGATGATGGTATAGGGATAAGCAAAGAAACGCAGGCTAAGCTGTTCACCCTCGTGAATAGCAATGAAGGTACAGCTAATGAGAAAGGCAATGGCATTGGCCTGATGCTTTGCAAAGAATTTGCCATAAAGAACGGAGGCGACATATGGCTGCAGAGCGAGGATGGCAAGGGTACTACCTTCTACTTCTCTGTAAAGAACGCCGCATAAACAACAAGGCACGATTATTATAAGTATCTATTGCCGGCCCATAGTGGCCATTAAAAAGCATTAGATCATGAAAAAGATTCTTTCCTTATTTGTTGTTGCTGCTGCGTTTGCAGGCTGTAGCAAAAGTAGTAACTCTGCCCCTGCCAATTCAGCTGATGTAATGTTTGTGAACGGCTGCGCAGGTACGGGTAGTGTATACGTTACGGATGGCAGTACAAAAGTAACAGGTGCATCCAATATTGCTTTTGCAGGCACTTCCGGTTATCAGTATATTACGGCAGGTAGCCCGGATATCACTTTTTATGTAAGCAGCCTTGGGGGTACCGACCCTCTAAAGTCGTTCAATGCCTCTTTTGCCGCAAATACCCACTATTCTGTTTTTGTGGGGGGCATTATTACCAACTCATCCTACGTGGTTACTGCGGATGATGTATCTGCTCCTCCGTCAGGGAATGCAAAGGTCCGGTTCATTAATTTATCAAATGATACACTGTCCGAAAACGTAGCGGCAAATACCACCAGTATTGCTACAGGCATTACCTCATTGCAGGCCAGTTCATTTACCGACATCACCGCCGGTACATATATCATCAAGGCCGGCGACCCGGCTAATATCGGCTCTGTGGTCAGCACAGCATCCCTGTCTTTTTCAGCAGGCAAGATATATACTGTTATGCTCACAGGGACTTTGAGTGGCACGGGCACATCGGGCCTTACGCTGACTGCTATCAATAATAACTAATCATAGTTGGTATAACTGGCATGAAAATTGCTAAATCTATTGCGTATCCTGTAAAACAATTTTACGGGTTACGCAATTTCTTTTTACTTTATACCCAACTAATGTGCCTTTATGAAAAGACGATATGCCTTATTGGTATGCTTACTAACCACGCTGGCTATTGGCTGCAATAAAACCAAAGATACCACCCCTGCAAATGCAGCCCATGTAATGTTTGTAAATGGCTGCACTGCTACCGGCAACATATATGTGGCCGATAGCCTTAAAACGTTGTCCGGCCCGTACCCTGTTGCCTTTGATACTACAGTAGGCTACCAGTCCCTTTCCGCAGGCACAGAAGCTATGTTGGTGTATATCAACAGCTTCGGTAATTCCCGTCCACTTCAGGCCGCAACAGCTACTTTTTACGCCAATGACTACTATTCTGTTTTTGTGGGCGGCACCATTACTAAACCTTCTTTTTTTGTAACCTCCGATGATCTCTCTGCGCCCGCACAGGGCATGGCCAAGATCAGGTTCGTCAACCTGTCTCCTGATACACTTTCCGAAACGGTCACTGTCGGCAATAGTTTGTTGGCAGCCAATGTAGGTCCGGCCAGTTGCACAGTATATATGCCTTTTACTGCAGGCAATTACGCAATAACATCTAATGACCCGGATAAGGCCAATTCCACCGACAGTCTGAAGTCAAGAATGTACGTTGCCGACAGTATCTACACTATAGTTCTTACTGGTAGCAGGGGTACTGACAGTCTCGATTATCCCTTGCACCTCTCTTTTTTTCTGAATGATCCGAACAAATAGCTTCTACCCAAACTGCTTTTATGAAAAACCTCTTACCCACATTTGCTTTATTTCTGTGCCTACTTTCGGTAGCCGCTTGCCGGAAGAGCAGTAACCCTACTATAGACACCAACAATACCAACGTAATGTTTGTAAATGTATGTACCAACGGCACAAATCCATTTTTGGTAGATGGGCATGTAGGTGATTCTGCAATTTTCTCCGCTACGGCTCTGGGCATATGTGGTTATTCAGGTTATGCCACTATTCCTGTTTCCAATAACACGCACATATCTTATTGGTCCGGCGGTAACCAATTAATTGATTCAATGGCCAACCTGGGCTACAATGATTTCTATTCTGCTTTTTTATGTGGCACACCTTCAAAGCCCCGGCTCATCATAGTGCAGGATGTGTTCAATTTGCCCTCACAAGGTTATGCGTCCATCCGTTTCCTGAATTTCTGCCCCAACAGCCCCCGCCTCGATTGCTACGTGGGTAGCGAGCTTGTAGATACCATGCAGAGCTTTGTGGCCGATTACCCTTTTGGCGTATACCTCAATTCCGGCTTCGCGCCGGTCAATGTATATGACTTCATACCAGTGCCCGCCGGTACCGTACAGTTGATCATGCAGGATGTGGCTAATACCTCGTACAACGCTTATTACGACAACTGCCAGCTCATAGCAGGACGGCAATACACCGCCATCTGTACCGATACTGCTTCAAGCCCGGTGAGCACCGCACATCACCTCAAGATCACCATTATTAATAATCATTGACTATCCCCCCGAATAGGGTATATGAATCAAGGAAAAACAACCTAATTTTATCCCCTAATCTCAATGATATGAATAATAGGTTATTACTGATCGCTGCCGTGGCGCTGTCCATAACGGCTTGCAACCAGCCTGCGCCAAAGGAAACTGCCAAGGCAGACATTATTCGCGCCGATATGGATACAACCGTGCGGCCTAATGATGATTTCTTCGCCTATGCCAATGGCCTGTGGATGAAGAACAACCAGATACCTGCTGATGAAACTTCATGGGGCATCGGCGAGCTGGTGCAGAAAGAACTGTATGCAAAGCTACTCAAGATAAATACAGATGCCGAGCAGAAAGCAGAGAAGAGCGGCTCAGGACAGCAGATAGGAGATTTCTGGTACAGCGCCATGGATACCGTTAATATTGAGAAGAACGGCATCACGCCACTGCACGATGAGCTGTTGCGTATAGATGGCATGAAGACCAAAGAAGACGTGCTGGCACAGGCTGCTCACATGCACACCTTTGGTGCCAATGTGTTCTTCGACGAGGGTGTTTCGCAAGACCCCAAGCACAGCGATGTGGAGGCCTATATGATGACCCAGGGCGGCCTCGGCTTACCTAATAGGGATTATTATTTCAATACCGATGCCCGTACTGCTAAGGTAAGGGAGCAGTATCCAGCCTTTGTCGCCACTATATTTCAGCTTATGGGTGCCGACAGCTCCACAGCTCCAAAGAAGGCTGCGGGGGTCATTGCATTTGAAGCAACACTTGCACGTTCTTCCCGCAAGCTCGAAGACCTGCGCGACCCGTATACCAACTACCACAAGTATGCTATTGTAAAACTGCGCACTATAGCCCCCGGCACCGACTGGCCACACATTCTCGATGAAATGGGCGTGAAGCATGTAGACAGCGTTATCATTGGCCAGCCCGAATTCTATACCGCATTAGACAAAGCCATTGCCGGCACAGATATGCAAACGCTGAAAGACTATATGTCGTTTCACCTGGTAGCTACATTTGGCAATTACCTCAGCAAGCCTTTTGCTGACGCTAATTTCAATTTTTACTCCAAGGTCATTCGTGGTGCCGAGCAGCAGCACCCGCGCTGGCGTAGGGCACTGGATGCCGAAGAAGGAGCTATAGGTGAAGAACTGGGGCAATTGTTTGTAAAAGAATACTTCGATGCCAAAGCTAAGGCCCGCTATGAGCAGGTGGTGGAGAATGTGCGCAACGCCTACAAAGCCAGGATAGAAAAACTGGACTGGATGACCGACAGCACCAAGAAAAAAGCCATTCATAAGCTTATGGCTATCCGCAAGAAAGTGGGCTATCCTGATAAATGGAAAGATTTCTCTTCACTCAAAATAGACCGTGGCCCCTATGCCCTCAACATGATGCGTGCCAACCAATGGTGGAATAACTACGAAATGAGCAAGCTGGGCAAGCCGGTAGACCGCGATGAATGGTCCATGACACCACAAACTTACAATGCCTACTACAACCAGTCTAATAACGAGATTGTGCTGCCCGCAGCCATGATGACTGTACCCGGCTATAAAGATGCCGATCTCGATGATGCGCTCGTATATGGCTATACCGCAGCCTCTACTGTCGGCCATGAGATCACCCATGGCTTTGATGATGAGGGCCGAAAATCTGATGAGAACGGCAACCTCGCCAGTTGGTGGTCTTCCGCAGATACTGCCCAGTTTGTAAAACGTGCCGATGTGCTGGTGCAGCAGTTCAATAAAATGGTACCTATTGATACCCTGCATATCAATGGCAAGGCTACCCTCGGCGAAAACCTCGCCGACCTTGGTGGCATACTCATAGGTCTCGATGCCTTTAAGCAAACAGACACTTACAAGAAAGGGGAGAAAATAAATGGAATGACACCTACACAACGCTTCTTCCTCGGCTACGCCCTTGGCTGGCTCCTTGAAGAACGCCCCGAGCGTGTTGCAACACAATTGCTCACAGATGTCCATTCACCAGCCAAATTCCGCGTAAATGGCCCGTTCCCCAATGTGCCTGATTTCTATGACGCATTCGGCATCAAGCCCGGAGATAAAATGTACATACCGGATAGTGCCAGGGTGCATCTGTGGTAAGCAATTCTTGCTCCAATAAGAAAATGCCCCGTATCGCGGGGCATTTTCTTATTGGAGATTAAATAAATTATTGCTTGGTATAGATCGTCCAATTAACAAATCCTCCGGTAGTATCCCTTAATGTCATAGAGGTAGCTGTGAGCGCATCAACATGGTAATAAGTAGTGTCTGTGCCGATCACTTCTTTTAACCACGTATTAGTATACAACAAAGTCCATGTAAAAGGACTGGTTATGCTTGTAGTTCCCAACATACCTGTAACTGAGCCTGATCCATTGTTATTGAACGTATAATAGGTGCTGCTGGAATCAGCGGTAATTTCATTAGCATCCAATGTATCGTTACTATTAAGGTCAAAGCCATCCTGCACCAATTTCCATTTACCAGACACGGGTGTGCTGGGTGATGAATTACTGCTCTTTTTACACGCCCCTAAAGCGATAAGGCCCATTGCACATACTCCAAATACCAGTTTAATATTTCTTTTCATTATAAATTATTTTGTGCGAAAATAGGGTAAAGGTGCTTGCAATACACCCATTAAAACGTTAAAAGGACTTATGAGTTGCTTTGGGCACACTCAAAAGTCCTTTTTCAAACAAATATAGTATCGGTTACTTGCCCTCGTTCAGTTTCATCACCGCCCTGCGGTTCTTGGCGCGGCCTTCAGCTGTCTTATTAGTATCAGCTGCGTCTTTAGCGCCATGGCCTACTGTTTTCACTTTTTTGGCGCTTACACCTTTCTTGCGCAGGTAGTTCTTCACAGAGTTGGCACGGCGTTTAGAAAGTATCTTGTTATAAGTTGCTCCGCCCCTGCTGTCTGTATAGCCATGTACAGTTACGGTGGCATTAGGATCGTCCTGTAGCTCTTTCACGGCTTCTTCCAGTATCGGGTAAGAAGATGGGTGGATGGTTGTTTTATTGAAATCAAACAAGATAGGCGCAGAAACGTCAGATTTTTCTTCCGGCTCCGGCTGCTCTTCCACAGTGGTAGGCGATGCTACCGGCGGCTCTACTTCCACAGGTGGTATTGCCGGCGCTTCTACATCACCTGCCGCTTCAGGGGCTGGTGGTGCTGCATGTTTCTTGCCAAAGCAATACCTTACGCCTACGCTCAGGCCGAATGAGTTGTTCATGTTGCTCGTTACTGTATTCAGCATAGAGCTGTACTGGCCCAGTTTATCTGTAAGCCTGTAATTGGCATCGGCAGTATGGTTAAAGTCCTGGTACAGATAATATACGCCCAGGTTCAATGATGTGCGTGGGCACAGCGCTATGCTGATGGCCGGGCGCAGCAACAGCCCTATGGTGCCGGCTGTATAAGATACATTGCCTGTGTTCTTGTTTGGGCTTACGCCAAGGCCCACATTATAACCATGTTGTTGCAGGTCAGTGAAGTAAGCGGCAACACTGCTGTAGCCTAACGGTGTGTACATACTTTTCTTAATGATCAGATCCGAAGAGCCGGGTATTGCCGAATTGTCAAATACAGTTGTAGTACCTTCAGGTGTCACGTCATATTTGTAGATGGCTTCATAATCAAATGCAGTCTTAGCGGTATAGTTACTGCTTTCTACCAGGTTGAACATTACGCCCGCATCAACAGTAAAGCCCACTTTGCGGCTGAACTGCGTTTTGTATTTGAACAGAAGTGGGATATTCAGGTTAGATGTCTTCAAAGACTCCTTCACCTGCCCGTCTGATGTGAGCAGCTGCCTGAAGGTACCGCCCAGGTTGTCGGTAGATTGGTACTCTACATGAAAATGGTCCATGGTCAGGTCGCCAATCTGGTAAATATACCAAACACCGGTGCCTATCCCGAAATGCCGTTTCTTTCCAAAGAAATAACCGATCTCGGCATCGGCGCCAAAAGAAGCACCATTATTGAATTTCAATGTGCTCGATTGCCCGGTCACTGTATTCAGGTAGCCCGCAGTAGGGTTCGCCGCGCTGATGTCTTGCAGCAGCGCACCACCGGTCAGGTTCACGTCCAGGCACCAGTGCGATACATCTGCGCCACTACAGCACGATGGGGTGGAGGCGTTACTGTTCCTGCGCATATTGTCGCCATCTGCATTGATATTCTGCGCGCGCGATGGCAGGCAGAAAGCAGCGGTAAGTAGTAATAGTATGATCTTCTTCATCAATAAGTATTTTTAATCAGCCCGGCTTAGTTTTTTGTAAAGCGGGTTGTTGCGATCTTCGATCCGTTTTCAAAACAGCTTACGGCATATATGCCTGCCGGCAAAGCTGATACATCCATTTGTGTGTTATTGCCTGTTATTGTTGCGGTTTGTATTGTTCTGCCCAGTACATCTGTTACACTCACCGTGCCTTTTACATTGGCTATGTTTATGTTCAGCACATTATTGGTAGGGTTAGGGTATATACGTAGTACAGACGTTGCTGTTTGTACATTGTGTACCGCAAGCGAAGGCCTGTTGTAATAGATCTTCTGTGAGCAGCCGCTCTTGGTCACGATAACCCAGTACGCATTGTCAGTAAAGTCAGGCAAAGAATTAGGGTAGCTTTGGAAGGTAGCGCCGGGGATCAATGTAGAATCCAATGTGTTCACGTTATCATAGCCCCATTGGTAGGTGTCGGCTGTGTTGTCTGTATAAATGAACTGGTAGCCATAATAGATCACATCTGCTGCTGTAAAAGAAGAAGAGCCTACTGTTACTGCAAAGGTGTCATTCACCGAGCAATGATAAGAGATGCGTGCGTTAAGGGTTATGATCGCGTTGCCTGCTGTAGGGAAATTCACCAGTACATTTTGTCCTGTGCTGCCCACCGTATATATATCGGCATTCACCGCAGTCCATGTATATGAGCTGGATGAAGGAAGCAGGGTAGATGTGCCGAAATTCTGGTACATAGTGCCTTCGCATACATTGATAGGTGAGCTGGTAGTAATGTTTGCTACGCCTGTTGACGGAACAACGGTGAAGCGTACATTTTCTGTATCGTTGCAACCATTGGCGCTTAGGGCAAATGTGTACACAACATTGGTGATAAGTGAGTTGCTGTCGATCAGTGTTTCATTGATGGTGCTGATGCCTGAATTCGTTGCCGGGCTGATACCTGCAACAGCCGCGCGAGACCAGCTGATCGTAGCGCCGGTAGTAGCGCTCACAGGCACATAAGTAAATGATGTGCCCGAGCATACTGTATCTGATGATGCGGAAGATAAAACCGGTTTGGCATTCACCACTACAGTTACGCTTGCGCCTATGCTGCACCCGCCCACCGCTACAGAATAATTGTAGGTAACTGGTACTGCGTAATAAGTATAGTTGTTCAGTATTTCCATAGGGTTGCCGGTTCCGGTTGCTGCGGCATTGGATATGCCCGGTACTGCTGCGCGGCTCCAGTTAAATACCGGTGTGCCGGTAGTATCTGTGCTGGTGGGTGTATAGCTGAATGCCGTGCCACTGCATATATCAGCAGGTGTAAGTGTGCTGGTAAGTGCATAGGTAGCGCCCACAGTAACATAGATCATCGTACTGTCTTCATACACGCCGTCGGTTACTTTTACACTGAAAGAATCTGTACCTGCAAATCCCGGAGCGGGTGTGTAGGTCAGCAATGATGGGGTCACCATGCTGCCGGTAGAAATGGTCATTGTAGGAAAGCCGGATAAGGTACCATTCGTTGGTGCCATATTCACGTTCCATGTTTCAGGTTGTGCTACATCACTGTCTGCTACGGTCAGTATAATATCGATAGATACAGCGCTCGAATTTTCGCAAGCTAATAACGATTGCGAATGCCCGCCAAGGAACATAGGTGCATGATCGGCAGCCGGCCTTGCCATTGCAGAAACTGCAAGCAATAAAATGCCGGGGATAAGCATGAATTTCAATGAGGCATTCCTCATTAAATTGCCCGGAAAATAACACCTGTATAGATCAAGAAAACGTTCCCTCATAAAGATATAAAGTCTAAATAACTCCGAAAAATACTAAAAAAACCGAAAATGCCATAATATTAATGAATTATTTATACCGCAAGAGTATTGCAGCTACTACATTCTAAGGCAAACCGTTTGCTTTGGTTATTCAATTTTAGTAAATATTTGCATTAAAATAAACAAACGAAGATGAATCGAAAATCCGGGTGGCTTTTATGTACGTATATAAGACTCACCCATCGGAAAAGAGAATCAGGGAGTTTTTTTTAAAATTTTTAAGAACCCTTCACATTCTCTGGCACAGGTTTTGTAATACCACTACTATAAAATAGACACTATGAAAAACAGGACAGTAACTTACTTCAGCAAACACAAAGCCCTCAAAATAATGGAAAGCCCATTGACCGCCGACCTTAAAACACTTTTAAGCGCCACATTCGCTATCTCCCACAGCAGGGTAGTGAAAAAACATATACAAAACACATTACAGGAGCTTTCTATGCCGTCATACAAACTGACTGCTTAGTACTGCTTCGTATAAAATAACCGTATTACTCCACCCTAGCCGGTGTTTTAATATATAGTATAAATATGCAGCTTACCCTTGGGTTGGCTGCATATTCTATTTATAAGCAGCAGAAAGGTAATGCCGGTAAGCCCTGAAGGGGCGAAATATCTTAGCCTGGGGCAACGCCCCTGGAAACTCGCGATGCAACACACCACAAGCCCTGAAGGGGCGAAATATCTGCGCGAAATGCCTTGACCGATTATTCCCACAGGCATTTCCCCATATAATTCCCAATACGCATTACTTTTGCCCCAAATTCCCAATATGCAATTCGACCGTGACGGACTTTCCAACGAGCAGCTCATTGATATATATACCGAGCTGCTGCGTCCCCGCATGATAGAGGAAAAGATGCTGGTGCTACTCAGGCAGGGCCGCATCAGTAAATGGTTCAGCGGCATAGGCCAGGAGGCCATAGCAGTTGGTGCCACCCTTGCGCTCGATGCCGATGAATACATCATGCCCCTGCACCGCAATCTCGGTGTGTTCACCGCCCGCAAGATGCCGTTCGATAAGCTGTTCATGCAGTGGCAGGGCCATAAAGAAGGTTTCAGCAAGGGTAGGGAGCGCTCCTTTCATTTTGGGGCGAATGAATACCATATTTGTGGAATGATCTCCCACCTGGGTCCACAACTGGCCATAGGCGATGGCATAGCCCTGGCGCATAAGCTCAAAAAAGAAAAAAAAATAGCCATGGCCTTCAGCGGCGATGGCGGCACCAGCGAGGGCGATTTTCATGAGGCGCTCAATGTGGCTGCCGTATGGGGACTGCCCATCATCTTCCTTATCGAGAACAATGGCTACGGCCTCAGCACCCCCAGCAGCGAACAATTTGTATGTGCGCAAATAGCAGATAAAGCCATAGGCTACGGGATGAAGGGCATCACCATAGACGGCAACAACATACTCGAAGTATATAAGTACATAAAAGCAGCCCGCGAATATTGTATTACAGAACAAAAGCCCATACTCGTAGAGTGTATGACCTTTCGTATGCGTGGCCACGAAGAAGCCAGCGGTGTGAAGTACGTGCCTAAGGAATTGTTTGAGCAATGGGCCAAACTGGACCCCCTCACCAACTTCGAGAACTACCTCAAGTACGAGTACGTCATTAATGATACGCAGATAGCAGCCCTGCGCCAGCAGATACAGACCGAGATAGAAGAAGGAATAGCCCGTGGCTTTGAAGCGCCCGCTATAGTACCGGATACTGCCGAAGAGCTGGCCGATGTATATGCGCCCTTCAAAGTGCCGGTAGTAAAACCATCATCTGCCACTACCGAAAAGAAATTTATCCAGGCCATCAGCGATGCCCTGCACCAAAGCATGGAGCGCCACAGCAACCTGGTGCTCATGGGTCAGGATATAGCAGAGTACGGCGGCGCATTTAAAGTGACAGAAGGCTTTGTAAAAGACTTTGGCAAAGAGCGGGTGCGCAATACCCCCCTGTGCGAGAGCGCCATTGTAGGCACAGCCCTGGGCCTTTCCATCAAAGGCTTTAAGTCTATGATGGAAATGCAGTTTGCCGACTTTGTAACGGTGGGTTTCAACCAGATCATCAACAACCTCGCCAAGATACATTACCGCTGGGGGCAGAACGCCGATGTGGTCATCCGTATGCCCACGGGCGGCGGGGTGGGCGCAGGACCGTTCCACTCCCAGAGCAATGAAGCATGGTTTGCGCATACCCCCGGCCTGAAGGTGGTGTACCCATCTACCCCCGAGGATGCGAAGGGACTGCTCATAGCAGCTATTGAAGACCCCAACCCGGTCATGTTCTTTGAGCACAAAGCGCTGTACCGCAGTATTAGCGGGAATGTGCCAGATGATTATTATACCATAGAAATAGGCAAAGCACGGCAGGTGCGTGAAGGCAATGAGATTGCCATCATTACCTACGGCATGGGCGTGCATTGGGCTACAGATTATGCGAATAAGCACAAAGACATATCATTCGACATACTCGATCTGCGCTCCCTGCTGCCACTCGATCATAATGCCATAAAGGCATCGGTACAGCGCACTGGCAAGGCGCTGGTGCTGCACGAAGATACCCTTACCGGTGGTATAGGCGGCGAGGTAGCGGCGTGGATATCCGAGCATTGCTTCGATCTGTTGGATGCCCCCGTTATGCGTTGCGGCAGCCTCGATACGCCCGTTCCCTTCTCCATTGAGCTGGAGCAGAACTTCATGGCCAACAGCCGGCTGGATGGCGTGGTGCAAAAATTATTAAGTTATTAGCTACTTTCGTAAAAGAAAAATGGTTTGTATGGGTACACGATTTACACAGGTAGTAGTAGTGGCAGCGGTGGTTTGCTTGTTTTCCTGCAAGGATTCCCCCTCTAAAAATCATGGGCCTATTGTCCTCGGCGATTCTTCGACCATAGTTACCGAGAACGACCCCGCCCAGCTACAGGATATGGTCACCGACCTCAAACCGGTCATCACCTCATCTGTAAAGAAAGATACTACAGACGAAGATAACCATACCGCCGCAACCATTAAAGCGGATACCCCTAAAAAGGTCGCAGTAGCTGTAGCCCCACCGAAGCAGGCGGCAGCTCCGCCCATCACAGGCAATGGCCTCCGTGCCGATTTTACAGAAACTACAGTGCTCATCACCAATGTGAATGGCAAAATAGCAGGTAAGGCCGACCTGCACCGTGCCAATGGCGCGGTATACACCATGACGAGCGGCACACTCAATGGCAACCTCATTAAAGTGAGTGGCAACATCACGAAAGTATCGCAGCGCTACCAGACCATGGTAGTGGTAAAGAACGAGCTGGGTACACTACCTGTGGAATCACTCGCAAGCACCACCAATTGGCAGGCACTAAAAGGCGCAGGCAATACGTACCGCATTACCGGCCTCGAATCCAAATCGCTGGATGAACCCGATGGTAACCGCAACACTATACGCAATGCAGTAGGCAAGGCCGCCAAGCGGCACCACATGAGCCGCAGAAAAGTGCAGGAGTGGGAAAACAGTGTACGAAATGTACGTGAAACCAACCAGAAGCCACTTTACGTCACCCTCCGCTCCGTAATGTGGAAGATAGATGGCAAAGACGACAAAGGCCGTATGTTCTCCAAACAGATCAGGATAGATATACCGATGTAAGTTTTTTAATTAACTCAAAACAAAATGGCTCATCGCAGGATAGTGCATTGTTGTCTTCCAGTCCAGGGAAAATATTTTTTTGAGATTCACTTTTAATTGTTCAAAGCTGTCCGGTTTTATCAAATAAAAATTGGCACCGGTTCTATAACAATCTTCTATTGTTTTGCCAAAGGTCTCCGAAGTGTACATGATGACAGGCAGATGATCATACTCTTTTGACTGCCTGATTTCCCTGATGCACGACATTCCGTCTTTGCAAGGCATGTGGATATCAAGAAAAAGTAGTTCAGGGATTTTTTCTTTTAATAACACGAAAAGTACTTCGCCGTTATGCGCATGCCTTATAAATACAGGTACTTCTGTTTCTTTAACTGCCATCTCAAAAAAAAGCAGATCATCGTGATCATCTTCAGCAACTATGACATCCTTCTCATTTTCAGTCATTATCATTTGGTTTTAGCCGTATCGCAAATCAGTTTCTAACTATTAATGAAAACCATGCCAATTAGCTTAGTGTTGGGCATTTCCATTGTCTGATCTCAATTGAAGCAAATTTAGACTATTAAGCTATACGATGACGTTTTTTTATTACTTCCTAAGTGGTAGAATTATCCCTTTATCCAAGTCGGTGTAATCCGCACTTGCGAAAACAAAAAGGCACAGCCATGTAGCTGCGCCTTTCCATTAAAATGTTTCTTGCAAAAGTTATATCTTCTCCACCCTGCGCTCATGCCTGCCGCCTTCAAAGGCAGTAGCCAGGAAGGTATCCACCATCTGCTGTGCCGACTCGGGTGATACAAAACGAGCCGGGATGCAGATCACATTAGCATTGTTGTGCGAGCGAGCAAGCGTTGCCAACTCTGTTTCCCAGCATATGGCCGCGCGTATGCCCTGGTGCTTGTTGGCGGCCATAGCCACGCCGTTGGCACTACCGCATACCAGTATACCTGCTGTGGCCTTACCGTCTTCTACCATTGTAGCTACGGGGTGCGCGAAGTCAGGATAGTCCACGCTGTCAAGGCTATAAGTACCCTTATCTTCTATCTGCCAGCCTGCTGCCGTCAGCACTTTCTTTATCTGCTCCTTGTATTCAAATCCTGCATGATCGGAGCCTATAGCCAGTGGCAGGCTTTTGTCGAATGTGTTGCTCATATTATTCCAGGTCTTTTAATGCTTTTCTTTTGTTACGGTTACGTACTGTGCGCCCGCTGATCACCACCGATACTTCGAACAGGAAGTACAAAGGTATAAAAACAAGCAGGCAGCTGAACATATCGGGAGGGGTAATGATCTCTGACAAAATAAAGAGGATCAATATGGCATACCTGCGCTGCGAGCGCAGCAGCTCGGGTGTGATGATACCTATGCGCGAAAGAAAATAGATAAGCATAGGCAGCTCGAAAACTATGCCCATAGCCAGTATCATATTGCTCATCGTATCGTAGTAGTTGTCTATCGTGATGATGTTCTGAAACTGTGGGCTCAGCTGGTAATTGCCGAAGAAGTTGATGGTATAAGGCGCTACAATATAGTAGGCAAACAACACCCCGATAAAGAACAATAACGAACACCAGAAAACGACACCATTGGCCGCCTTGATCTCGGAGGCTTTAAGAGCAGGCTTTATAAAACGCCACAGCTCCCACAGTACATAGGGAAAGGCCAATATAAGACCCAGCATCAGCGATACAGAAAGGCTCATAGTGAACTGCCCCGCTACAGCGGTGTTCTGGAATTTCATTTTAATGCTGCTCAGGCAAAAGCCATCATAATGCAGCAACCTGCCCAATGCACAAAACCACTTATAAGAAATGAAACTGTCTTGCGAAGGGCCGAGAATTATTTTATCAAATATCCACTCTATTTTGATGAAGGCTGCGACACCGCAAATAACAACAGCAAAGCCCGCCCTGAAAATATGCCACCTCAGGTCCTCGATATGATCGAGAAAGCCCATTTCACCTGTGGGGTTATTTTTTCGTTTATTTAGGCTGTTTAAAATACTCACTGCATCACATTAGGCGGGCAAAGGTAGCTAAATAGGTTAATCAGTTAACAGGTTAATTAGTTAATACTGATCAGTAGCAGCGGCTGCGAAAAATGAGATTTAAATAACATCTCCTTTCGGGCAGGGGCTTTACTTCTTATACACCTTCACAGAGAAGGTATAATTCTCCATCTTTTCTATCTGCTCTTCGCGGTTCAGCCTGCTCAGTTTATTGGATTTCGGGAGGTGTATGCTTGCGTCTTCCGGCAACTCATCGTGCAGTAGTTCTATCAATGCCTTTGTGGTTATGGCATAAGTGTTGGCCTCGTCCTGCCCGCCAATAGCTGCCAGTATACCCAGTATATTGCCATTTTCATCCAGCATCGGCGATCCGCTCTGGCCATGCCCTACAGGCAGCTCCAGTGTGTATTGCATGTTATTATCATTAAACCCGTTGCGCGAGCTGATGTAGCCCTCGTCATATACTTCCTGGTCCTTAGGGTAGCCTATTGTAAATATCCTTGATCCCAGGCTTGCCTTGGCCGCAGCAAATGTATAAGGCAGCTCCCCCTTGCCAAAATGGAAGTTCTTCTTCTCCACTTTCAGTATGGCTATATCCTTGGTGTTATCAGCGAATACGAGCGTGGCCTTGTAATACTGCCCGTCGTGCGTTTGTATGTATACCGAGTCAAAGTCACCCTTACCATCGTGGTGTACTACGTGGTCGGCAGTTACAAAATAGCCATCATTGGTCAGCGCAAATCCTGTACCTGAATATTTAACATCAGATGGGGGTGGGGTATGCTTGGCTGCTTTATTCACCATTTCCTTCAGGTTGGCCTGCTCGGCCTGCTGCTGTGCCTGCACCTTCTTTATAGCGCCTACTTCGCGGCTTATGGTGTTATACTGTGATTCGTGCCTTTTTATAGAAGTATTGATGCTCCAGATGGTAATGGTAGAAGTAAGTATGGCCACACCCGCAGCTACAGATGCTGTGCGCCAGAACTGTGGGGTAAAGATGATGAGCCTTGATTTTTTAGGGGCGAGCGCTGCCTGCTGCTCTTCGTGTATATCGCGCAGCATGGTGCGGAAGCGCTTCTGCTTACCACTACCTTCTACCGAGCGTATCAGATTGGTGATCTCATAAAACTCGTTGGCAAATACCGTATCTGCTGCCAGGCGGTCTTTTATCTCTATGATCTGCTCCTGTGGTAATGCGCCGGATAGGTAGGCTTCGGCAACTTCCCAGATACTATTATAATTAACTGACATTGCTCAATTTCTTTAAATGAATACTATCAATAGTCACTCTTCACATTTCATTTCGCCTGCATGGTGTAAAACAATTTACGCAGCCTGGCGAGGCATTTATACTTCTGTGTTTTTGCATTGTCCGGGTTAGTGTACCCGAAGTCTGCTGCTATTTCCTGCATACTCTTGTCCTGGTGGTAGTAAGCCTTCAGTAAAGACCTGCAGGGTTCGCCTATCTGGTCGAGCGCGCTGTCTAATTGTTCATAATGTGCTTCGCGCTCGTTGTGCACATTTATGTCGTCTTCATAGGCTATTTCTATCTCGTCCTCATCTCCGCCTATGTTGCTTTGCAGTATCGCCGGCCCCCTGTTTTGCTGTTGCAGCTTTTTGTACCACAAATGCTTGCTCACCGCAAAAAGATAAGTGCCGATACTACAGGTAAGCCTGAAGTCCTCATCCTGTGCTTTGCCATAAAGCACCACTATAGCCTCCTGGAAAAGGTCTGCGGCATCTGCTGATGAGCCTCCGTTCTTTATTAACCAGCCATTAATAATGTGATATTGTTGCTGATAGATACGCTCGGTAGCTGTTCGCTCGCCTGCCGCAAGTGCCGCTAATAGTTGCTGCTCGTTGTTCAATTGGCTTTGCAATGGTTAATACCGGATCATGGAAAAAGTAACCCTATTCAAAAGTAAATAATTATTGAAAAGAAAACGGGATTTCAGATAAAGGCAGGAAATGTTTCTATCGGTTATATATGTCATAACCCATTAAATATGAGTTTGCTATGCGATTGTTAACGGCCTCAAAAAAATATTTTTAAAAACAAGGGTTACCTTTTCTTCAAACGGGTATTAACCTTTGAACAAACAAAAAACAAACAACATGAAATTTGTAAAATTAAGCGTACTTGCTCTGTCTATGGGCCTTTTTGTAGCATCTTGCGGTAGCGGATCTGGTACAACATCTTCTACTGATTCTGCATCAGCTACTACTACTGCTGTACCTGCTCCGGCACCAGCTCCTGCTGCTGCACCAGCTGATACTATGACTGCTGCTCCTGCTAAGGCTGATTCTTCTAAGATGGCTCCTGCTGCAACTCCTGCTGCTGATAGCAAAATGGAAACTAAGACTACCACTAAGACAACTGAAAAGACTAAGACTAAATAAGTTTTTAGTAATATCATATACAAAACCATCCTTCTGGGTGGTTTTTGTGTTTCAGGGGATCATCCATGCAACCCCAAAATATTTTTATAAATACTTGTAGAAAAACGGGTTACCTTTTTTTATTTATGGTATAAACCTGCATAACCTTCTAAAACTATATTTATGAAATTTGTAAAATTAAGCGTTCTCGCTCTTTCAATGGGCCTTTTCGTAGCTTCTTGCGGTAGCGGCGATGGTAGCAAGTCTACTACTGATTCTGCTGCAGCAACTACTGCTCCGGTTGCTGCTCCTGCACCAGCCCCTGCTGCTCCTGCTGACACCATGACTGCTGCTCCTGCAAAGGCTGATTCATCTAAGATGGCTCCTGCTGCTGCACCAGCTGCTGACAAGAAAATGGATAGCAAAATGGATGACAAGAAAATGGAAAAAAAGAAGTAATTCTTACCCCCCACACACAATAATAGACCATCCCTTCCGGGGTGGTTTATTGTTTTTAGCACTGCTCCGGAAGAAAAATGGAAGTTTTATTAACCTTTCTCTACTTGTAAAATGTTTCCAGCCGGTGTTGGTGTCCCACCAACGCCCTCGCCCAGGAGGTGTCATATACACCTAAAAACCAACGAATATCCTTTTTTTACTGTCTATAAACTATATTTACTAAAACTGGTTTATGAAAAGTGTTGCCATTCTGTCTTTTATCATCTGTTTACTGTTTCGTACTGATATGTTATCAGCGCAAATGGTAGGCACTGATATATTTCTGCAAGGAACTTATTTGGAGATAGGACAAAATGACCTGGGTGCATTTGGCTCCTCGGCAGCGGCACCCACAAGCTACCACCCATACCCGGGAGGCCCTCTTGCGGAAGTTTATGATTATGGACATGACGGGTGGGCCGCGGGTTCACCGCCATACTATGGCGATTATACTTTGCCACACGCTAATTATGATGGGTGGGGGATACAGGTAAATAGGCTGATAAACTGGGCAGTAGCAGACAGCCCGGCTATTTTCGGCACCGGGTCGCTCACCGGCCATAATACCTCCTATACAGCTACAGGTACCTCTGTTATTGCTAATTGGGCGGGAACAGCCGCAGGTGGCGATCTTGTCATAAATATGCAAACACGTATTGATCTTAATTCTTCATGGGCGACCGTGACAGTGAAATTTTACAATTCGAGTATATCACGTGCAGCGCCTAGCATATATTATATGAGAATATGTAGTCCGCACAACGATGAAACTCATAATAGTAACCCGGCAACCAGGAATATTATTTCTTACCAGCATGATACGGCTAATCAGTTAATGGTATCATCAGCAGGGTTGGTAGATCCGGGGGCATTTTTAGGCTTGGGTACTATAGACACGACATACGACCGTGCCGTAGCATTTATTTATGACAGCATCCCGCTTTGTAATTACGTAACGGACTTTTCTGATGTATGGTTAAGAACTTACTGTCCTTATGGTGCAGAATATGCTCCGGGCATCTCTGATACCGGCAGTAAAGGTATTGGTATCATATATAAGATCGGCGATCTTGAGCCAGGCGACAGCACCAGCCTTTCTTACGCATATATATTTAACGGGGTATCAGGTATAGACAGTGCATTCAGGGAAATTGGCCCTACAACTACTTCAGTGTGGGCTATACAACCTTTAAGTAGTATTCAGCTTTCTCCAAATCCTGCACAAAATGAACTTACAGTTACTTCTTCTGATAAAATAAAAAGTATAGCAATAACCGACCTCATCGGGCAAACCCTACTTACTCAATATTACAACGAAGACAAGGTAAATATCAATGTAGCAAATCTCCCATCGGGATTATACTTAGTTAGAGTAAACGGTACACAGGTTAGTCAATTTGTAAAACAATAGAAGAGAACTTGTAGAAAAATGGAAGTTTTATTAACCTTCTTTCCACCATAGCTTTTTCTTTTAGTAGCCATAGCTTTAGCGAAGGATACAGCAAAGGCGGATTCAACCATCATAACATTAACGGAGGCCGCTGGTGTTGGTGTCCCACCAACGCCCTCGCACAGCAGATAATACGAGCAGTAAATGGAAGAAAAATTAACCTTCCTCTGCCTGTAAAAGGTTTATTTAGACAATCTACTCGAATCATCCGACCGGATAAGATCCAGGTATACCTCTCGGGGTACTACTTTTTTCAGCCCGTGTTTACTATATTTTTTCCCGTCAACGAGGTAATAAGTGTGTGTTCGGGACCGGCAGCTCAATGTTGTTATTAGCAATAGTACAACGATCAGTCTATTCATAATTGTTCAGCTAAATGGAAGTTTTATTAACCTTTCTTCCGCCATAACTTAAGCGAAGGATAAAGCGAAGGCGGATTTGGAATTTGAAGATTGGGATTTGGAATTTACCTTTTGGAATTTATTTATTCAGCTCTATCGGTAGCACCATCACCTTACCATCCCTCGTCACCGTCACCTTGGTCTTATCTCCGGGGCTGAATTTTCCTAAAGCATCCATATAGCTCTGCATCCCATTGATCTTATTGTCGCCGAGTTGTGTGATGATATCTCCCTGCTTGATGCCCGCCTTTATAGCCGGGCGGTTATCGCTCACCCCATCCACGCGCACGCCGCCGGTCTCGAAAGTATAGTCGGGCATAATACCCAGGGTCACTTTAAAGGATGATTTGCCCATGGTCTTTTGCTTCGTTACCAGGTAACCCGGCTTAGCAGGTTCTTTATCCATCATGGCCAGTACCTTAGTAGCATATTTGATCACCTCCACCTCGCCGTGGTAGTTGATCAGTTCCGGCTTGTCAGATGGCTTGTGGTAGTCTTTATGCGTACCCGTAAAGAAGAACAGCACGGGTATGCCCGCATTATAAAAGCTGGTATGGTCTGATGGGCCTACGCCCGAGCTGTCTATGACCAGCTTAAAATCTTCGCCACCCATGCTCGCTACCTTCTCCCATACCGGCGATGTGCCTACGCCACCCAGCGTAAGGGCATGGGTGCTGTCGTTGAGCCGGCCCACCATATCCAGGTTCATCATATAGGCTATGTGTGCGCTGTCTATGTTCTGGTCTTTTACAAATGCCTTCGATCCATATAGGCCCAGCTCCTCGCCGGTGAAGTTGATAAAGAGGTAATTGTAGTGTTTCAGCTTCTTGCTTCTTACCCACTTGGCTATCTGTAGTACTGCTGCTGTGCCGCTGGCATTATCATCAGCGCCATGGTGTATCTGGTGTTCCTTTACCGCATTGGCAAACAGGCTGTTGCCATCCTCGCCATAGCCCAGGTGGTCGTAGTGCGCACCCACCACCACTGTATATTTTGCGCCATTATCAATATAGGCGGCTATGTTGCTGGCTGTGCGTTCCGATCTGTTGATGAGTATATTCAGGTCTAAAGGAATGGACTTATCATTCCCGAAGATGTATTTGCGGTAAGCGGCACTAGACATATACACCACAGGTATGTCCAGCGGCTCATACTCCGAGTGCTTGTTGAACGAAGGCTCCCATTTGCTACCATAGCTGTCGTAAAACACCACGCCTGTAGCGCCTTGTTTTTCCATTTCTTTGGCCTTTTCATTCATCACCTTTTCTGCATCAAAGTGGGGGTCATCGGCATTGGTGGCATCGGTGTACAGGGCCACCAGCGCTATGTTGCCTTGCTCCATCACATCGGGCAGCACATCGCCCGTTACGCGCTTGTTAGCGCTATAGGCCAGCGGAAAGGCATCTTCAGGCACCCGCAGCGAGGCTATGCCCACGCGTACTTGTGTAGCGCCGGATATTTCTTTACCGTAGGTGAAATGAAAAGGGTAGTAGTATTCGCCCTTATACGGCAGTATGCCCGCATCCTTGTATTGCTTTACAATATAATCTGCTGCTATGGCCTCTCCCTTTGTGCCTGTGCGGCGGCCCTCCAACTCATCCGATGCGAGGTAAGTAATATCGGCCTGTAGCTGCGCTACCTCCCTGCGGTCTGCTTTTTTCTGTGCATGTGCTACCGGCGTAGTGGTAAGTAAGGCTGCCAATATCAATAAATTTAGTAAACGAACAGGCATAGAAGGGATTTGATACAAATGTAATAAAAGGTAACGATGTGCATAGGAGATACGTACATTTAAATCATAAAAAAAGCCGCTTCAGAAGGAAGCGGCGGGTTGTGAATTTAAAATATGCTCAAGGCAACTTTAAATTACGACTTTTAGAGGTCTACGATGCTTGTTTCAGTTGGCCCTGTACATCTACAAGCACGGCGGTATTCTGTATATCTTCAGGAACTGCTTCCAGTGCGCTGGTAGGCATTACTATCTGCAGGTCGGTGATGTCCTTTAGTTGTGGCAGTTGCGCAGGCGAGTTGATGCCGAGGTAATCCATAAAGCTCTTGGAGGTATTATAGATAAGGGGTTTGCCCACCATGTTCTCGTTGCGGCCGCTGATCACGATCAATTCTTTTTCCAGTAATTTTTGGATGCTGTAGTCGGCGCTCACACCACGTATATATTCTATTTCGCTCTTGGTTATAGGCTGCTTATAGGCAATAATAGATAATGTTTCCATTGCCGCTGTAGACAGCTTTTTGATGTGCTTTTCACCATTGAGCTGTAATACGGTCTTGTGGTATGCCTTCTTGGTGAGGAACTGGTAGCCGCCACCTATTTCTTTCAGCTGAAAAGGATAATATTCTGCTTCATATTTTTCGCGGATGGCATCCAGGCAGGTGGCTATGCGGTCCGATTCAATAACTGTTTCCAGCGCTTGTCCCAATACCTCCGTCATTTCTATCTGTGTCAGTGGGCGTTCGCTTGCGAATACAAGGGCTTCCACGTGCGGCATTAATTGTTCGATATCCATGCTTTCTACTTTTGCTTTTTCACTATCGAAATTAGTGTACATCCTCCGACCTTAAGGATTTAGTAATGCACAGATGTGAATAACTCAATTACCCCGCTGCCGCAGATTTACAATGCAAAGGTAAGAAGGTCATTTCTAATGCTTTCTTAATGTATGACAGGCGGGTAATAGCAAACGGATTAAGCCACATGGATATTTGGGCTATATTTGTTTGCACACAACCAGCTATATAATTGTCTATAAGAAACAGGTCTGCCTACGGCACAGCATCTAACCGCACCATACCCACAGGGCTTCTTTTCGGGCTGCTATGGTTGCTGCTGTTCGTAATATACCTGCCAGCTGCTAAGGCAGGCTTCGTTACCGACTTCACCGGCTGGCTCGATTCGGTGCGCAACAATAGCTTCCGCGAGTTCATTAACCGTACCCACTTCCAGGCGCGCAGCCTGTACCAGTTCACACAGTTCAGTACATGGGTGTGGTATAAGTTGTTTGGGGTAAATGAGTGGGCATGGCATATACTATTCATTACCCTACACGCTATTAATGCCTCTATGCTTTATACACTATGCCGCCGCTTGTTGGCCGATGTTGGTGTAACCAAGGCCAGTGCGATAGCAGTGGGCGGTGCAGTGCTTTTTTGTGTATCGCCCTATATATCAGAGGTGGTGGTGTGGGAGCCATCGTACCATTTTTTACAGGGCTTGTTGCTCATACTTGCTATACTGCTTTGCGCGCAGCAGTATATATATACAGGAGCGGGCAAGTACGCCATAGGCGCTATAGCCATCTATTTCGTGTCCCTCTTTTCGCTGGAGATATTTTATATCACCCCTGTGCTGGTACTTACGCTCGGCCTTTTTTACAGTAAGGGCACTGATGCCGATAAACGAAGGTGCAGGTACATCACCACACACTTCTTTCTGCCTATGTTGCTGCTGTTGCTTGCCCGGTTCTTTGGCTATCGCATCTATTCCGGCGATTGGGTGTCGCGCATAGGCTCCGGCGCTATGGCTATGGTGTCTTGGAGTAGCTTCGGCAAGCCCGCAAAATATTTATTTCACCTGCTGTTACTGGGCAGGTTCTTTTCAGATGATTTGCGGCAGGGCGTATATGATGCCTGCGACTCCATACCCGGTATGCTTGTTTTTTACGGCTGCGCTATAGCCTTGCTGGCTTTCATCATCAGGCGCTTCGGCTCTATGAGCGGCAAAAGCAAAGTAGCTGCACTGCTGTTCTTATGGATGTGTACGGCGCTTGCGCTGCTGATACCGCTGTGGTTTGCAAGTGATATGCTGGTTGTCTATGACCGGTACACCTACTTTGCAGGCGCATTCTTTTATGTGCTGTTTGCCGTGCTCGTATCTTTCATTACCATGCGGTATGTGGGTACTGCTATCGTTGTATTGTTTGGGTTGATCAATCTCCGCTTTGCCATACAGGTGAGCCGATACTGGAATAAATCCGCGAGGGTGGTATATAGCCTCCTGCACAACCTGCCCGATGCCCGCAACAAAACCATGATACTACTGAACCTGCCACAATCTATGCACGGAGTGCCCATGATAGGCGCTGAAAAGAACAGCGAGTACAAGCTGATGCACGACCTGCTGATACCCGAAAAGCCCCTCACTAATACAGTATACGATGCGCTTGCCTATAACATGCTGACCCCTACAGACGGCGCGCATGTAAACGTGGTGAATGACAGTACCATAAAAGTGACCCTGAACCAATGGGGTACCTGGTGGTGGTTCGAGACCCGTGGCGCAAACGGCTACTGGACCAGCGACTACAAACTAAACCTCCGCGACCCAGGCCACTGGTACGAGCTCACCCTCCGCAAGCCCGCCGATCAGTACCTGCTCCTCTACAGTGTAGGTGATCAATGGAAAGCAGTGGATATGAGCAATAAGAATAGCGATCAGAATTAAGCCTCAATAACCACATCCCCATCCACCGGATGTCCTGTGCAGGTAAGTATTGCACCGTGCTTCAAATCCATATCCATCAGCACCTCGTTATAAGAAAGCCATACCTTACCACTGGTGCAGCGCGCGGCACAGCTGCCGCATCTGCCCACCTCGCAGCTATAGGGTAGCGATATGCCCTGCTTCTTTGCTGCCTGCAGAATGCTATCGGGGTATTGCACCTCGCAGCTGTAAGTATTGCCATCGTGGTTCAGCGTCACAGTATGCGCAGCCTTATCCGGCGGCTCTACCGCTTTTATCTGCCGGTCGTTGGTATTAAAATTCTCCTTCCTGATGTTGTTACTATCTATGCTGTTTTCTTCCAGCGATAATGTGGCCATGCGCATATAAGAGAATGGCCCGCAGATGTAAAACAAGATCTGCGCTATTGGCGCACTGGCATATTCTTTCAGCAGTACCGGCAGCAGCTCCTTACTCAGCCTCGCACGTTTCAGGTTGAAGTTGGTGCTGTACAAAAACTCCACTTTAAATCGTGCAGGGAAAGCCGTGATGAGTCCTTGCAGCTCGTCATAAAACACCACATCATTTTTGCTGCTGTTGCTGTAGATAAGCACTACCTGTTTATCTGCCTGGGTATGCAGCACCGACTTGATGAGTGAGAACACCGGTGTAATACCAATACCTGCTGCAAAGAAAAACACCTGCCTGTACACACTCATATCCACAGGTAGCGTGAACAAACCCGCAGCACCTGTGGTCAGTAGTCGCTCGCCCACCGCAGCCCTGTCTATGAGCAGGCGGGAGTAGGCACCATTATCCACCCGCTTCACCGTAAAAGAAAGCGGGGCATCAACATCCGGGCTTGATGATATAGAATAAGATCGCCGCTCCTCCCTGCCATGATGCGTAAAAGCAAACGTAATAAACTGCCCCGCCAGATAAGGTATAGCACTACCATCGGCATAAGAAATCGTAAAGGTTTTCACCCCCGCAGTTTCTTCTTTTATAGAAGTGATAATAGCTGTTTGGAATATGGACATAGAAGAACCCCTAACACCTAAAGGGAACTGCAAATTTATACAAGTAATAGCGATTAATTTATCTTACTAAAAAGGTAAGAAAGAGGGCTTTTAACATAGCCCACGGTTTCAACCATGGGTTTAGAAAAGACAACATGTTCGTAACGGTTTTAACCGTTTTCCTCTCGCGCAGAATGTAACACACAAGAAACACTCGCCTTTATAGCGTGTAGTTTTTATCCCTAACTTTGCACCGTGGATCTCTCCTCAGAAATATCATTTAAAACAGCACGCAGCGGTGGCAAGGGCGGCCAAAACGTGAACAAGGTAGAAACCATGGCCGAGGCGCTTTGGCATATAGGCTCGTCTGCCCATTTTACAGAGGAAGAGAAAGCGCGCATACAGGAAAAACTGGAAACTAAGATCAACAAAGAAGGCTACCTCACCACCAAAAGCAGTGCCACCCGCTCGCAATTAGAGAACAAGCTCATAGCCCAAAAGAAGCTTGAAGACCTCGTAACCAAAAGCCTGCTCCAACCTAAGAAGCGCAAGCCAACAAAACCCTCCAAAGCCGCCAAAGAAAAACGCCTCGACAGCAAGAAAAAGGAATCATTGAAGAAGGAAATGAGGAGGGTGCCGAAGGATAATTTATAGAGCCAAAATATTATTTATGAAACACATCGCCATTCTTTCACTCATTTTATTCAACTCAGCTAGTCGGGCATTCGCGCAACATTTGGATACTTCTGCTTATGCAATACTTCGTTTTGAAGCGCATTATGGATTTCCTGAACAATCAATAAGTGCCACGTTAAATCAAGACGAACTATTGCAAATAGAAAAGATGATTGTGCAAATAATACAAGACCATAATAAAAAAAACAAACATTATACTATTGATATCTCAAAATATAAAAGACAATACATAGCCGCCCTTACTCCTACAGGTGAAAAGATAGTTTGGGTCAATTGCTTTTGTGATTCTTTGGGGACTGACTGGCACAAAGAAATGCTTATAGTTGAAGATGGAGGTAAGTGCTTTTTTAATCTCATCCTTAATCTAAAAAAGAATAATTTTTACAACTTTTTCATCAACGGAATAGGTTGATCAAAACAGCATCTTATACACATCCTCCACCTTATTCACGGTCTTGATCTCTATTTTATACTTGGTATCGTGCAGTCCTTTGGCGTTGGCTTTAGGTATGAAGATGACATCCATGCCCAGCTTGTCGGCCTCGGCTATGCGCTGGTCTATGCGGTTCACGGCGCGTATCTCTCCGCTCAGGCCTATTTCTCCTACCAGGCAAATATTGGAGGGCAGGGCTTTGTCCTCATAAGAGGAGAGCAGCGCGCATACCAGTGCCAGCTCAATTGACGGGTCTTCTATCTTCAGTCCGCCCGCTATGTTCACAAACACATCTTTAGATCCGAAGTGGAACCCACCTCTTTTTTCCAGCACGGCCAGTAGCAGTTGCAAGCGGCGCAGGTCGAGCCCGCTTACAGTGCGCTGCGGGGTGCCATACACCGCCTGTGTTACCAGGGCCTGTACTTCTATCATCAGCGGCCGCGATGCCTCCATGGTGGCGGCGATGGCTACACCACTCAGCGGCTCATTGTGCTGCGATAGCAATATTTCAGACGGATTGCTCACCGGCCTCATGCCCTTGGCCACCATTTCATAGATACCCAGCTCTGATGTGGAACCGAAACGGTTTTTTAGTGTGCGCAATATGCGATACGCATAGTGGCGGTCTCCTTCAAATTGCAATACGGTATCTACCATATGCTCCAGCACTTTTGGCCCGGCTATGGAACCATCCTTGGTAATATGGCCTATAATGAACACGGGTATATTCGTAGACTTTGCAAAACGCTGTAGTTCGGCAGCACATTCCCGCACCTGCGATACACTGCCCGCCGCAGATTCTACATAAGGCGATTCGAGTGTTTGAATAGAATCTATTATGAGCAGTTGCGGGCGTACTTTTTTCACTTCCTGGAAGAGCGCTGCCGTATCAGTGGCTGTGAGCAGGTACAGATTATTATTACTCACACCTATACGATCGGCACGTAGCTTTATTTGTTGTGCGCTTTCCTCGCCCGATACATATAGGGTGGTGATGCTCCGCCAGTGCAATGCCAGTTGCAGGAACAGCGTACTCTTGCCTATGCCCGGGTCGCCGGCAACGAGTATTACCGAGCCGGGCACCAGTCCGCCACCCAGCACGCGGTTCAGCTCGGCATCGGGCGCTATCATGCGGGCCTCATTGGTCTGCACTACTTCATCCAGCTTGTGGGCCTTGCGGTTCTCTTTATTATTATCGTCATCCCAGGTTACGGCATCAGGTTTTGTTTTCTCATCACGCTGCACTACTTCTTCCACAAAAGAATTCCATGCGCCGCATGATGGGCACTTGCCGGTCCACTTAGGAGTTTCATATCCGCATTGTTGGCAGAAGAATGCACTTTTAATTTTTGCCATAAACCCCAACCCTAAAGGGAGCTGTTATAACACCCTCAAGGAATTTTTTTAATGAAGAACAAATATACACAAGCCCTTTTCTAAAGAATGTAATTTTGTACAGCTCTTTGCATGTAGAATAATTTGCGTGATTTTTTTGAAGAAGAATTGATGTGTGTAAATTGCAACGAAGCGAAAATGAAAGAAGAATAGTTGTTGATGGGGGTCTCTATAAATGAAAAAGAGCCGCGGGAAGAATCCTGCAGCTCTTACTTACTAACCCATTAAATTCACAACTTGATACAAATGTAGCATTACCAACGGTAGGAAAAAAATGGATTTCTCCTGTGGGGCAATCACTTTTATAGATATAGTCCTAATTAATATCCTATCTATGAAAGTGCCTGTAAATCAGGCTAAATCAGTAATTAAATACCCATATTTGATGATTGTAAGATCGTTTGATCAACATGCTTTTTTTAACAATGTTTAATATGACTTGCTCATACAATTTATATGAAATGTGACTGAACATATATTTTGTGTTAAAATAAATGCAATCCAGCCGCTATATACCCAGTAAATGTATTTTGCACCCTGAAAACCGATAAAATCATGAGAACATTCGAGCCATTGGTACAAAAAGAAAGAAAATTACTGCCTGTAGATTTTAAGATCACTAACTGGGAAGCACTGCTCCCTTACTTCGAAGAGCTGATAAAAAGAGAGCTGAGCAATAAAGCAGAATTAGAACATTGGCTGCAGGATGTAAGCGAACTGGAAGCAGTGATCAGTGAAGATGCCTGCTGGAGGCAAATAAAAATGACGTGCGATACCACCAACAAAGAATACGAAGAAGCCTTCACTTACTTCTGCATGGAGATAGAGCCGAAGATGAAACCGTATGGCTTTGAGCTGAATAAAAAATTACTTGCCTGTCCGTTCACTAAAGAGCTGGACAATAGTATATACTTCCCTTACTTGCGCAATGTGGATAATGCGGCCAAGCTATACCTCGAAGAGAATGTGCCGTTGCAAGCCGACCTGAACCTGCTGGCGCAGCAGTATGGTGTGATATCCGGTGCTATGGCAGTGGAGGTAGATGGTAAAGAATACACACTACAACAAGCTGCCAAGCTTTTACAAAGCCCCGACCGTGCATTGCGCGAAACAGTATTTACCAAAGTAGCCACCCGCCGTGTGCAGGATAAGGATAAGCTCAATGAACTGTTTGATCAGTTGCTGACTATCCGCCACCAGGTGGCAGTGAATGCAGGCTTTGATAACTACCGCGATTATAAATTCCGCGAGCTGGGACGGTTCGATTATACTATTGAAGATTGCTTTGCATTTCATGATGCGGTACGTGAGCACATCATGCCGCTACAGGCCATGTTCATCAAGCATCGCCAGAAGCGATTGGGACTAGACACGATGCGCCCATGGGATGGCGATGCCGAACCAGCAGGCACAGAGCCACTGCACCCTTTTAAAGACGGGCAGGAGCTGGTAACAAAGGCAGAAAAAGTATTTGATAAACTAGGCCCTTACTTCAGCGGCTGCCTGAAAACCATGCAGCAGATGCAGCGGCTGGATCTCGAAAGCCGCAAAGGCAAAGCGCCGGGTGGCTACAACTGCCCGCTACCCGAAACAGGTGTTCCCTTCATCTTCATGAATGCCGCAGGTACTATGAGTGATGTCATCACGATGATGCATGAAGGTGGCCATGCGGTACACTCATTCTTATCGCATCCGCTTAAGTTGTCTGCATTTAAAGAATACCCTATGGAGATAGCCGAGCTGGCGAGTATGAGTATGGAGCTGTTCTCTATGGAGCATTGGGATGTGTTCTTTAAAGATGATAAAGAATTAAAGCGTGCACGCCTCGAAGAACTGGAACGTGCCATAAGTGTGCTGCCTTGGATAGCCACTATAGATAAATACCAGCACTGGTTATACACCAATCCCGGCCACAGCGTGGCACAGCGGGAGGAAGCATGGCTGTCTATACTCAATGAGTTCTCAGCAGGCATCACCGACTGGACCGGCTTTGACGAATACCGAGCCAACTTCTGGCAAAAGCAATTGCACTTATTCGAGGTGCCGTTCTATTATATAGAGTATGGCATTGCACAACTGGGCGCTATAGCCATGTGGCGGCAATACCGGGGCAATAAAGAACAAGCACTCACGAATTACATGAGCGCCCTTAGCCTCGGCTACACCAAAACCCTGAAAGAGTTATATGTCACAGCCGGTATCAAATTCGATTTCTCAGCAGGCTACATCAAAGAATTGGCAGGTTTCGTAACCCCGATACTTGGTGAGATGGGCGTATCGTAAGCGCTCTCTAAATGAAATGAAATACTTAACTTTGTAATACAAAAATGTACGTTATGACTGCCAAAGCAATAGATAACCAACTAAATGAATACTGGCGTTTATTAGAAAAAGAGGAGAAGCAGTCTATGCTTACATTCATGAAGTCGATATTGAAATTTAAAACAGCAGCTGCATCTCAACGTATAAGTATAGAACAGTACAATAAAGAGCTTGATGAGGCAGAAGCGCGGATGGATGCCGGACAGTTTACTTCTCTTGAAGATGCTATAAAACAAGCAGAGACATGGTAGGTAAAGGGCCTAAGGTCAGGTTAGATAATCTAGCATTGTCCCAGCTTAAGCAAGCATGTGATTACATCAAAAAAGACTCACCGAAAAATTCATTAAAAGTAAGAAAAGATGTCTTTCTACCTGTATGGCTTTAGCTACTTATCCGGATAAATGCGCCATGGATAAATATAAACATGACAATGACGGTAGTTACAGAGCATTCGAACTACATCATTATCGTATAACTTACCGGGTTTTAAAAACAGAAATCAGGATATTACGGATCCGCCACACCAGCATGGAACCTTTAGAATATTAACACCATAAATGCGCACTTTCGCTACATACACCTTTACTTTGCCCTTTATTCGTTTTTATGCAACATAAACTGATCGGTACGTTTGCCTTCGCTACTGCGGTAGTATTATCTGCCTCATGCAGCATCTTTCATAAAAACAAAAAACCACGTTTGTTGCCGGGTACCTGGCAGGCCACGCCTATTGTTATAGATGGCGACTGTAAAGATTGGCCCTCGCCATATCCTAACTACGATGCGGCATCTTTAGTGGCATACGCCACCTCTAATGATAAGTACAATCTCTATATCACTATGGAGAGCGGCGACGAGCTGGTGCAGATGAAAGTACTGAAGCGGGGTATGGTGGTATCTATAGATACAGGCGGTAAAAAAGACCCCCAACTGCACATCAACTACCCGCTGGAGAATGACAACGACCCACTGGAGATGATGAAGGACGACAAAAGCACCTACAAATCCAAACACATAGACCACCAGCTTGACGGGAAGATAGATAAGAACCTACGTGAAGCTACGCAGTTCTCAACTGAAGGGTTTATTGAGTGCAACGGCGGCTATATGATATCTCAGCCAACGCCATGTGGTATTAAGATCCGTGCGCGCATAGGTGAGTATAAGGAATTGGTATGGGAAGCTGTGATACCATTCAAAGCCATTTATGGCGTAGACACCATTTCTGCACAATATGCAGGCAAGCCCATAAGTGTCTGTTTTGCTGTTAAGGCTTTTAAGAACCCCGGCTCCAAACAGCCCGCCGAGAACAACAGCGGCATGAACAACAACATGTCCGCGCGTGGTGGCGGCCGCGGTGGTGGAAGTGGAAGGGGTGGCGGCAGCCGGGCGCAGCCTGAAGACCCGATGCAGCATCTTTATGAAAGCACTAAAACATGGAAAGTGTTTGGTATTGCTTACCAGCCCTGATCAGAATTTAGGACAAACTGTTTTCCTGGTTATTCCTTTATCTGAAAAATTGCCGGTGTAGAATAACGTGAATTCATAACCACCCTGGAAATTGCTCGCCTCGTTCAGCGATGACAGATTTACATCGTAGCTCAGGCCCATGGCAAACTGCTGATACCCGACCTTTACTATGGGTATGATGGCATCGCCTACCCTGTACATCAATCCGCCGGTAAGTGAAAAGCGTGGCTTGCTGATGCTTCCTAATTGCGTCCAGGTAACGAGTACTCCACCTACTGCTTCTTTGTACGTGCCTTGTATCGCATAGTTGGCCTGTATCTGCATATTGATCATGTCGGTGATCGTAAAGCTCGCTGCCCCATTCGCATTCAGGCGCATATTTTCTGTGATGCCGGAGGTCTGGTAATAAGAAAATTTGGGCTGCGTAAAGTGATAGCCGGAGAAGCCAATGACATAAGTTGTCCTGTTATCTTCTCCCATGCTGGTATTGTAATTGATACCGGCGCCAAGGTCCCACATGCTCATTTTTGCGTTGGGCAGGTTTTCCATTGTAGGGTTCGACGGGTCAAAGGCATTATTCAGGTATTGATTATTAAATGTGGTTTTGGTGGGGTCAAAACTGTATTGATTGTAGCCACCCGTGAAACCTACAGACAAGAAAGTGTTATGGTCTGTATTGATACATTTGTTGTAATTGAGTGCAGGGTACACGGTTGTGATTTTCTGGTCTATACTTCCTGCCCTGTCTGAATAGCCAAGGATACCAAAGCTTACAAAATCTTCAGAAACACTGCTGACAGGTACATGACCTTCAGCGCTGAAGAGTGCTGTGGAGTAGGGGTGGGTAATGCTGCTCCATTGGTTGCGGTAATAGAGTCCCAGTTTATAATCATCACTGAAAACACCCGTAAGTGCAGGGTTGCGAAGGATAGACGTCTCGTAGAATTGCGAAAAGTGTATATCTGCTTGCGCCCTGGCTAAAGCAGGCGACAGAGCGGTAATAATAAGCAGTAAATAAAGCCTTGTTGTAAAGCAGGCTTTATTTACCGTGTTCGATCTGAAATATTTATTGTTCATACGCCTCTTCCTCCTCTTTACCTGATAATAGTTACATCCCCCTTCAGATTTATAGGTTCCCCGGTCTCACACGTGGCATCTATAATATACACATAGACATCCGGACGCGGTGCGCCACCCATGTACGAGCCATCCCATGCGTTTGATTTATCATTGATGTCTATATCATTACGCTCAAATAATTTTTCTCCCCAGCGATTGTATATGCGGAATGATTTTATCCTGCTCACGCCCTTGCCTCTTGGATAGAACACATCATTTTCGCCGTCACCATTAGGTGTGAAGGAGTTAGGTATGAATACCTGGCTTACATCGCAGTACAGGTGAATGGTTACAGAGTCATCATTGGTACATCCGAAATCAGTCGCTACTGTTACCACATAAGTAGTAGTTACAGACATAGTGGCAATTGGGTTGGCACAACTGTCGCAGCTTAGCGAATTGGTATTATCCCACCAATACCTGTAGATGAGGTTGCCGCTCGTGGCCAGCTGTGCGGGTGTACCTGCCAGTAATGTTTGGTCGGGGCCTGCATTTACACTTGGCAGCGGGTGTACAATAATGTTCACATAGTTAGTATCGGGGATACAACTGCCCAGCTGTGCGATCACCATGTAGTCGGTGGTCACAGCAGGTTCTGCGAACGGATCGGCTACGGTTGGGCTGCTTAGTGCAGTACCGGGTATCCAGGTATATTTTGTGCCACCGCTATCAAAGATCTGCACTATAACGCCCTGGCATATTTCGGTATCACCACGCGCTACGCTTATGGTTTTTGTTTTTAAGGACACAGTTACCGTATCTGTATTCACGCAACCATGTGCATCTGTGCCGATAACCGTATAAGTGGTCACTACCGTTGGTGAGGCCAGGCTTGGATTGCATGCTGTACAGCTGAGTGTGGCCGGTGGCGACCAGGTATAGGATACGCCTCCATAACCAACTAATGTTGCCGCATCGCCTATGCATATGGTGGTGTCAGGTATGGTTGTGATCACAGGTGGTGGGTATACGATCACATTCTCAGATACATTTGCGGTACAGCCCCAGCCATCCACCACAGTAAGTGTTGCCGGGTAGGTGCCTGCCGTATTAATGGTAAAAGACGGAGAATCTATAGTACTCGTATTCCCGTTAAATGTCCAGTTCCATGTAGTTATCTTGGACCAATAGCTGGCCGATGTATCTCTGAGTAAGAAGGTACTGCCCTGGCATGCAGGGTTTGGAGCGGTAGTGAATCCCGGTATCACGCCGTCCACTTTTATGGTATCCAGTCCTTTGCTTGAATTCTGGCAGCCGGAGTTGTCACTGAGTATCAGCTTTGGCAGGTATGCTCCGGGAATGGTATACACATGCGTTATGGTATCCAGTGCAGATGAGCTGCTGGTTATACCATCGGCGAAATCCCAAATGATGCTCGGCACGTTGCCCAGCGAGGCGCTGAAATGAACTGATAAAGGTGCACAGCCTGAATCAGGTGTATAGCTGAATGACCCTGCATAGCCTAATAAATTAACATGGCCGATGGCAGTATCTGTACAGCCATACATATTTACCGCGATCAGCATTACCGTGTCTAATCCGGTAAAGATATACAGGTCGCTCGGATCAGCTGCAACAGAGGTGCTGCCATCACCCAGGAACCAGGAATAATCAACGGCTCCGCTGCTGGTGTTGGTGAAATGCACGGTCAGCGGCGGACATATGGAAACGGAGTCGTCCATAGTGAAGCTCGCAACTGGTTTTGATACATTGATATATGCAGGATAACTTGCCGTATCGGTACAACCATTGGCATCAGTAACCACCAGCTTTACGGTATAAACGCCTGCGCTGGTGTAAGTATGTGTTGGCGAGTTGGCTGTAGAAGTATCACCATCGCCAAAGAACCAATAAGAACTAACGATAGTCGATGAAGTATTGGTGAATAGCACGGGGTCGTTCGTACATGGGAATACGTTGCTGGCGTTAAAACTGGCAGAAGGCTGATATACGGTAACGAGTGACAATGCTACGGTATCCATACAACCGATATTGTCTTTAACTATTTCTGTTGTTGTGAATGATCCAGCCGAGGTATATGTATGGCTTACCGGCGACGATGAGACAACAGCGCTAATGCCATCTCCGAAATCCCAGGCATAACTGGTGTAAGTAGTGCCTGCAATATCTGTAGAGTGGTCTGTGAAAATAACTGTGGCGGGTACACAGCCGGTAGGAGGTGCCGCAGTAAAGTTGGCTACGGGCTTGGCTATGTGTATGTAATTAGCCTTGACAACAGTATCCGAACATCCGTTCTGGTCCTGGATCACCAACCTTATGTTATAGATACCGGTAGCATGAAATGTATCAATGAAAATCTGTGAAAGACTATCCATAGTTGAGCCATGCCCAAAATCAGACCAGTGATAGCTAACACTGGAATCCAGTGTTACGGTGGGGGTGAATACCATAAAACTATCCCTGCAGATGGCTGTATCGGGAGTGCTGAAATAGGGTATCGGTCGCGACAGATCTACAGATACTACTGCGGTATCCCGGCAGCCGCTTCTTACATTGTAAGTAGCTAATGTTACTACATACGTTGTAAATGAGGCATAATCGTGTGTAACGGGAGATGTGGTAGAAGTGCCGCCATCCCCAAATAGCCATATATGGGTATCATCTCCCAGCGAATGATCTGTGAATAACACCCGTTTTGCCGGCGAGCAAAAAACACTATCGGCTATGATGGCCTTGGGCGAATCAATGGTAATTAAATTGGGCATTATTACAGGAGCGCTAGGGCAACCGTTGTAAAATGCAGTGAGTGTAACACTATAAATGCCGGGTAATGAGTAACTGTGCGTAGCGGTGAGGACACTATCTGTTTCACCTTCGCCATCTCCGAATTCCCAGGTATAATGGTCTGCAGGGCCGCTGATAATAGTAACAGTGAAAGTTTCACTATTGTCGTGGTAACAGGCATGGGTGGGTGTTACAGAAAAAGTAACTACAGGAGGCTTGCCAACGTGTATAACTGTTGAATCAAGTACGGTACAGCCATTGGCTGTAGTCATAGTTACATGTACCGTATAACTACCTGTGGCTGTATAGGTATGAGATGGGGTGCCGCTGGTGCTGCTTGCAGAGCCATCCCCGAAGGTCCAGGTATAGCCTGTAATAGCATAAGGATAATGCGGAAGTAAGGGATAGCTAAGAAGCGTATCATTAGGCTCGTGTGTATACAGCGAATCTTTGAAAGATACTGTTAGTGGTGCGCAACCGCTCGTAGGCAAGGCTATCAATTCCGGAACAATATCATAAAGGATAAGCGTTTTCTGTATAGTATCTGTGCAGCCGGTAGCCGGGTCAACAACAACCATCTTTACCGTATCAACCCCCATGTGTGGGTATGTATGAGTCGATGGGAGTCCTGCTCCTGCACTACCATCACCATACAGCCACGTTGTTGTAGCGCCTGATGGCACGGTGCCGGTAAAAGTAATAGCAGTTGGTGGCGGGCATGGCTCTGAAGGCGTTATGGTAAAGCTCGTAACCGGGCCGGGCTGTATAACAATAGTATGAATTACAGAATCCTGGCAGTAGCCATCTGATACGATTAGCTTTACTGTATAGGTGCCGGGGGTACTGTATATATTTGTACCGGGGTCGCCAAAGCCTATATTGCCGTCTCCAAACTTCCACTCGCTGGAAATATGTGAGGTACTGGTGTTGGTAAATGTAACAGATGAGTGTACACATGCCGTAGTAGGCCCTGTGAAGCTGGCTGTAGTAATGCCTACATAGATATAAGCAGGCATAGAAATGCTATCCTGGCAGCCGTGGGCATCTGTTACGATAAGCTTTACTGTATAGGACCCGGTAGAGGTGTAATCGTGCGATGCCGGGCTGCCTGATCCTGTGCTGCCATCACCAAAACTCCAATGATACGTAAATGGCCCGGTACCAGTGGAGGCATCGGTGAATACAGCATGTGCCGGTGTGCCGCAAAAGTGCACTGTTGGTGCGGTAAAGGCAGCTACAGGTGGGGTATACACATGTATATATGCGGTTTTGGTAAGCGAGGCCACGCAGCCGTCACTATTGGTTGCAGAGAGCGTTACGTTATAATAACCCGGGGCCGAATACAAATCGCTGGGACTAGAGGATGTGCTTACATGACCATCGCCGAAAGCCCATGCGTAGGTCAGGGCCCCTGGTACTCCGGCTAATGTGGTACTGGTAAAGGATACTGTAGATCCGGGGCATACTGCTGTATCACTGGCCACAAAATCTACCGTGGGTGCGGGAAACACAGTGATGGTCATACTGTACGTAGTTGTTACCCCGCCGTCAGTCACTGTAAGTGTACAGGTATAGGTTCCCGCAGCAATATAGGATCCTGAAACATCGGTAAGCGTGGAGGTGGTACCATTACCCAGATCCCAGGAGTAGGTAGCGCTCCCGCTAGCACCTGTGGTTGTATTTGTAAAGTGAACCAGCAATGGTGCACAGCCCGAAGTGACATCGGCGGTAAAATGCGCGCTTGCGGATGCCTTGGCAAAAAATGCGCTAAAACACAGGCAGATCAGTAAGATACTCCGGGTAAATAATTTCATAAGCTCATTTATAAATCAGCAAAATATATGTAGGGGTAATAAAATTAAAAAAACTTTGTTAAATAGACGTGTTTTATTAAGAAATAGTTGGAATTTCAGGCTGTATATTTTTTATACTATTACATATGTGGCTGAGAAATGTAATTTCCTGTCAAATGAACGCTGAATTTGCTATAACCATGATACATTTGCACCGCTATGCCATCTTTACATGAACTAATAAAAACACATGAGCAGGAAATTAATAGCTTTCAGCCTGCCGGTGCCGCCGACCTGGAGAACTATCGTATCCGCTTCCTCGGTACCAAGGGTATCGTGAAGCTACTCTCTGCCGAAATGAAAAACGTTGCCCGCGACCAAAGGAAAGAAGCCGGGCAAATGCTCAATGCTTTCAAGACACTGGCCGAGGAAAAGTACAACGCTTTCGCGGATATGAAGGAGAGTAGTGGTGGCAATGCCCCTGCTGTGGATATTACTTTGCCCGGCACACCGATCGCTGCCGGTACCCGCCACCCGCTGAGGATGGTGGAAAATGAGATCGTTTCCATTTTTGAAAAAATAGGCTTTAGTGTGGCCACCGGGCCGGAGATAGAAGACGACTGGCACAACTTCACTTCATTGAATATGCCCGCCGATCATCCGGCGAGGGATATGCAGGATACTTTTTATGTGGCACAAAACCCCGATTGGGTATTGCGCACACACACCTCATCGGTGCAGGCGCGCATACTGGAAACACAATCTTTGCCGGTGCGGGTCATCTGCCCCGGCAGGGTATACCGAAACGAAACCATCTCGGCGCGGGCGCATTGTTTCTTTCACCAGTGCGAAGGATTGTACGTGGATAAAAATGTATCCTTTGCCGATCTGAAGCAAACGCTTTATTACTTCGTTACCGAAATGTTTGGCGAAAATACAAAGGTGCGTTTCCGCCCCTCTTACTTTCCTTTTACCGAGCCAAGCGCGGAAATGGATATTTCATGTACCGTATGTGGCGGCACCGGCTGCAACTTATGCAAGCACAGCGGCTGGGTAGAGATACTGGGCTGCGGTATGGTGCACCCGGATATGCTGCGCAACTTCAACATAGACCCGGAAGTGTACACAGGCTTTGCTTTCGGGATGGGTGTGGAGCGCATCACACAAATAAAATACCAGGTCAATGACCTGCGGCTGTACTCGCAGAATGATGTCCGTTTCCTGCGACAGTTCAGGCCGGCTTAAACTTTTTTATTCTTACTCCTGATGGTATTAGTTACCGGCGCAAGTGGTTTCCTGGGGCAGCACCTGGTACGCAGTTTATCGGCGCAGGGTGTGCAGGTACGTGCGTTGTATAATAGCCATGCGCCCACAAGCGACCTTGCAACCCTGCCCGGTATACACTGGATGCACTGCGACCTCCTCGACATCTATGACGTGGACGAAGCCATGCAGGGTATAGATGACATTTATCATTGCGCAGCCATCGTTTCCTTCGATCCGCAGAAGCGGGAAGAGATGCTGCATGCCAACGTAGAAAGCACCGCCAACATTGTGAACCAGGCCATACTACTGGGAATAAGAAAACTGGTACACGTAAGCTCTGTGGCAGCGCTCGGGCGTAGTGGCGATGAGCATAAACTGATCACAGAAGAAGAGGAATGGGGCGATAGCAAATATAATTCGGCTTACGGAATGAGCAAGTACCTGGCCGAGATGGAAGTGTGGCGCGGCATGGGCGAAGGGCTTAATGCTGTTGTTGTGAACCCCGGTGTGATACTTGGCCCCGGCGACATCAACAACCTCTCTTCGGGCTTGATGAAAATAGTGTACCACGAGTTTCCGTTCTATTCAAAAGGGGTAACCTCGTGGGTGGATGTGGCAGATGTAGTGAATGCGATGACACTACTCATGGCATCAGAAATTGAGGCCGAGCGCTTCATTGTAAGCGCCGGTAATTTTGGCTTCCTGGAGATCTTCACCATGATGGCCAACGCAATGGGCAAAAAGCCGCCACGGTGGTATGCACCGCCGGCACTCACCCATCTTGTAGCCGGTATTATTGTGCTTAAAGGAAAAATATTCGGTACACATTCGCTGATCACAAAAGAAACTGCCAACAATGCGGCATTGGTATCTTTGTATGACAATAGCAAGCTGCTAGAGGCCCTGCCGGGTTTCGCGTATACCCCGATAGACACCACTATACAAGACATGGCACGGTCTTTTTGTAATTCTTATAAAAAATAAAGGATTATTTCTTTATTAACAAAAACAGTCGTAAACTTGCATCAAGGAAACAGTATTTGTTCCAGCCTTTCATTCAGTTTATCTGACCATTCCCAAATTTTAGTACCCGGAATATCAAATAAGATCTAGACCAGTTTTACTATTATTATTTATTCAATCAAAATATTCATTCAGAAAAATTACAAGCATGCCTTACGACATTTCTCAGTTAAATGATATGCTCATCCCTGAGCTGTTAGATGTAGCTGAACATTTAAAATTACCAAACGCCGCAGGATTAGAGAAACAAGCCCTCGTCTATAAAATACTGGACAAGCAGGCATTAGACAGCAAGCCGGTGGAGGAAGAGCCTAAAAAGAAACGTGGCCGCAAATCCAAGGAAGAAATTGCTGCCGCCGCGGCCGCTATCGAAGCGCCTGCTGCAACAGCCCCGCAAGAAGCAGTGTCTGCTGCCGAAGCAACTCCCGCAGCCGCTACAGAGAACGCGGAAGCGCAAGAGGATGGAGGCAAAAAGCCACGCCCACGCAAATTTAAAGATACTCCCGCGCCGGCTAATGACCGCCATACAGCGCCACCTGCCGCACCAAGGGTGCCAACACCAAGGCCACCTGCGCCGGAGCCAAGAACAGAAGCGCCAACACATGCACCAAGGCCCGCAGGGCCAATACCAAGGCCTCAACCAAATCCGAGACCAAACCCAAGGCCCGAGCAGGCAGCCGCACCGGCAGCCGAAGCAAAAGAGCCTATTGCCAACAACACAAATCCACAAACACAATCCGAAGAGAGCAAAGAAAGCAAAGAAAGCAGCGGAATCACTATGCCTTCTGCCGATGCGCCGCCGGATATACAACCACCTCAGCAATCTACTGAGGCCGATAATAATAGTAACAAGCCACAACAACATAACCAACAGCAACAATTTCCCCGCCCGCGCCGCGAACAACAAAACCAAAGCACATTCAATCTTGAATTTGAAGGTATTGTAGCGAGCGAAGGTGTACTGGAAATGATGCCCGATGGTTATGGCTTCCTGCGCAGCAGCGACTACAATTACCTCAGCTCTCCAGATGACATTTATGTTTCTCCTTCGCAGATAAAACTGTTCGGACTGAAGACCGGCGATACCGTGAAGGGCAATGTGCGCCCGCCAAAAGAAGGTGAAAAATATTTTGCCCTGCTGAAGGTGGAAACAATAAACGGCAGGCTGCCCGATGAGATACGCGACCGCGTACCATTCGATTACCTGACACCATTGTTTCCTTTCGAAAAGCTGAGCCTCACCACCACCGGCAGCAACTACAGTACCCGTATCATGGACCTTTTTACGCCGATAGGCAAGGGACAACGCGGTCTGATAGTGGCACAGCCCAAGACGGGTAAGACCATGCTGCTGAAGGAAGTAGCCAACGCCATAGCGAAGAACCACCCTGAGTGCTACCTGATGATAGTGCTGGTGGATGAGCGCCCGGAGGAAGTAACAGATATGCAGCGCAGCGTGCGTGCAGAGGTGATCGCCTCTACATTCGATGAGCCAGCCGATAAGCACGTAAAAGTATCTACCATAGCCCTGCAAAAAGCAAAGCGACTTGTAGAAGTAGGCCACGATGTGGTGATACTGCTCGACTCTATTACCCGCCTGGCACGCGCCCACAATACGGTAGCGCCTGCAAGTGGTAAAGTATTGAGCGGGGGTGTGGAAGCCAACGCCATGCAGAAGCCAAAACAATTCTTTGGCGCTGCACGTAAAATAGAAAATGGCGGATCACTGACCATACTCGCAACTGCTCTTATAGATACCGGCTCTAAAATGGATGAAGTGATCTTTGAAGAATTCAAAGGTACCGGTAACATGGAGTTGCAGCTGGACCGTAAGCTGGCCAACAAACGTATCTTCCCGGCTATTGATATTACTTCATCATCTACCCGCCGCGACGATCTGCTGATGGAACAAGATGTGCAGAACAAAATGTGGCTGCTCCGCAATCACATCAATGATATGAACACAGATGAGGCTATGCACTTCCTGCTCCAACAAATGAAAGGCACTAAGAGTAATGAAGAATTCCTGGCAACAATGAATAAATAACACAGCCTTTATAAAACAAAAAGCGAAGCGCCCTTTATTGGGCCGCTTCGCTTTTTATATACTATCCACTGTTATTTATTTTGTGTTGGTGAGTCGTTATTTGTTGAGTTTTTATCGGCTTTCTTCTCAGCCTTCCTTTCTTCTTTTTCTTTCTTCTTTTCTTCTTTCCGGGCAGCCTTTGCTTTGTGCTTATAATAGCCCTTGATCAGGAAGTTATGTTTCAGCGCGGTCATATTTTCACTGAAGCCCTGTACCCCCGTTTGTGCCGATTGCATGGTGGCCTTGGCAGAGCTGACAGTGCTCACCAGGCCACGTTCCAGGGAATCTGTATAGATCAGCTTTCCAAGGCTGCCCTTACCCCCGCTGATCTCGTTGGAGATACTGGCGAGATCGCCGGTTATGGCCTCGGCATTGCTAACTACGGTATTGATACGGCCTATTATCTTATCAAAGTCTACAGGGTTTACCGTATTGATCTGGCCACCGTTACTTATTAATTTTGTGCCGTTAACACCTGCTGCTATAGTGATCAGTTTATCGCCCATCAGCCCGTCTGAGCCTATAGAGGCCAGCGCATCGTCTTTCAGGAAGGGTTTTACTTTTGATTCCATTCGCATGTTCACCCGCACCGTGGTGTCATTCACGATCACGATACCGTCTATCGTGCCTACATTGATTCCCGCAAAACGTATGTTATTGCCTATCTGCAGGCCGCCCACGTTCTTGAATGTGCCGTATATATTGAAGGTATCCCCAAACATATTCTTCTTGCTGCCTATAACGAATATGCCGATCACCAGCAGCAGTATGGCCACGAGTGTGAACAATCCTATTTTCGCTTTTTGTGTACCTGTAGTTTTCATTGTCTTATTTTTTACCGCCTGTTATTTCTATTATTTAAAAAATGACCTTACCAGTTTGTCTTCCGAATTTTCCAGCTCATCATAAGTTCCTTCTGCTATAAATTTTCCGTTATTAAGTACCAGCATACGATCCGATGTGATCTTGGCGCAAAGCATATCGTGGGTGATGATGATGGATGATGTTTTATACTTCTTCTGCATGTCCAGTATCAGCTCGCTGATCTCCTTGGAGGTGATGGGGTCCAGCCCGGTGGTAGGCTCATCATACAGCATGATCTGTGGTTTCATAATAAGGGTACGTGCCAGCCCTATGCGTTTGCGCATACCGCCCGATAGGTCTGATGGCACTTTATCTATTGCCTCCTTCAGCCCTACATTTTCCAGCATTTCCTCCACCAGCTTTTGTATCTCGCTTTCATCCGTCATCTTCATCACTCTCGTCAGCGGGAAAGCAAGATTTTCGCCCACGGTCATGGAATCATACAGCGCCCCGCTTTGAAACAGGAAGCCTACTTTTTTGCGTAGCTCCCTTAAGTCAGTTTCCGAAAGTTCTTTTACTTCCTGCCCGTATACATTGCAGGTGCCGCTATCCTGCTGCAACAACCCTGCTATACATTTTATGGTTACTGATTTTCCCTGTCCTGATCTGCCAAGCACTACCAGGTTTTCCCCTTCCAGCAACGACATTGTGACATCCTTCAAAACTTCCTTTGTGCCAAAAGATTTTTTAAGGTGCTCTATTTTGATCACAGGTTCCTTATCTCCTTTGGTGTCGGTAATTTCACGTTTTTCCGTGTTGTCTGGTATAGGGCGCTCGTCAGCCATTGTTTTTCGTTTCTTTAATTATATGCGAGTATTGTTGTTACCTGTGCAGCTATGGCATCCAGTACTATTACCCACAAGGATGCGCTCACCACTGCCGAGTTGGCTGCCACGCCCACACTCTCTGTGCCACTGCCCGAGTTATATCCTTTATAACAACCTACAAACCCTATGGCAAAGCCAAAGAAAATGGTCTTGATAAAAGAAGGAAGCAGATCGGTGAAGGAAAGTGAGTGGAATGCTTTATTGAAGTATAAGATAGTGCTGAAGTGGCCACCAATGTTAGACCCTAAAAAGCCGCCGCCTAGCGCCAGCGCATCGGCAAGTATAGTAAGCAACGGCACCATTAAGGTGCAGGCTATGATACGGGTAACTACAAGATATTGTATAGGGTTGGCGCCGGATACTTCCATCGCATCTATTTGTTCGGTCACCTTCATGCTGCCCAGCTCTGCGCCTATGCTCGATGCTATTTTGCCCGAGCAGGTAAGTGCAATGATCACAGGGCCTATCTCCCTGATCACTGATATAGCCACCATGCTGGGCACAAAGCTTACAGCTCCGAATTCCTTCATGGTGGGCACTGATTGCAGCGTCATTACAAAACCAAGTATGAAACCGGTAATACCTACCAGCCCTATAGACTTGTAGCCTATGATATAGCATTGGCGTATCAGCTCATTCCACTCAAACCCCGACCGGAATATGTTACGGGCAAAAGTACCCATAAAGAGTACCTGGTCTCCTATTTCACTCATCCAGTCCGGTAAAAGAGTAGTAGTAGCGCTTGCTGTTTTCATGTATAAAGACAATTTCGTGTGCCATTACCAGCATGGCCCCTATCAGAATAAGCAAAATCATGCCATAGCTTTCGGCAGATACGAGCTGTTGTCATTCGTTTTGGGGTATGGGACAAGGGGTTGAGTAAGCGCTGTATTTCTGTTTTACAGGAAATACGACTAAATTTATACCTTATCTGCTGCTATGTCCCTGACCCCGGTAACGATAGTTACGCCTTGCTACAATGAAAGTGTGTTCGCCATCAGGTTTTTAGAAAGCCTGGAGGCCAGCCTGGCAGCGCTGCCCTTTGCTTTCTGCGTGGTGGTGGTCAACGACAGGTCTACTGATGATACATCGGCATTGCTCAGAAAATTCAGCTTCGTATCGCCCAACCTTTCGTTGCGGGTACTCGACCTTAAATTCAATGTGGGCCAGCAGGCAGCCATATACCAGGGTCTCCTATATGCGCAAACGCTGCCGTGCGATCATTTCATTGTTATGGACGCTGATGGCGAAGATGCACCCACTGCTATTCCGGAATTGCTGCAACACCTGGATGCCGATATTGTGAACGTGGTGCGCAGCAAGCGCAAAGAATCACTACAATTCAAGATTTGCTACGCACTATATAAAACCGTTTTCAGGATGGTGACGGGCAAGCAAATGAACTTTGGCAACTTCTGCCTCATCAGGCGCAATGTGCTGGAGAGCGCGGTATACAGTACCTTCTCGCATTTTGCAGCTTTCCTCTCTAAGCAAAGGGGCAATATTAAGTACATTACTGCCGACAGGGAGCAGCGCATAGGCGGCCAGTCAAAGATGGGCTTTAAAAAACTGTTCTATCATGCCTTCCGCTCCTTTGTGGAATATGGCGAAGACCTGCTCATGCTTTTCTTTAAGAGTTTTATTCTCATCATGATCGCATTGGTCATTACGTTGGGAAATGTTGTATACCAGAAATTTATTTCGCACACTTCCATACAAGGCTGGTTCAGTACCATGATCACCATACAGGTGAACCTGGCGATGACCTGCTTTGGCTTCTTTGTGTTGGGCATATTGCTCATACACCTCAACAACAGCAACTCCAATTCCAAATCCGCTATCTATGAAGTACAGGCTCACGAAAACACATAGATACGTCATTCTCCTTTTTTTGATCGCGTTATGTTGCCGGTTGGTCATCATTGGTTATCATGATTCCAATCTTGGCGGCATTGAGCCGAATGTGGTATATGGCGTGCAGCGGGTATTGCTGGGGCAGCAGCTCTATCAGGATCCCGCTTTAGGCACTTATGCCGTAATCCAGTACACACCGCTGTTCTATTATACTGCGGCAGCGGTGGGCAAGGTAGCAGGTATTAACGGCACTGATGCACATGGGGTGTATGCCTTATGCCGCGCGCTCGCATTACTGTTCAACCTGCTTACCATACTGGTGTTTGCCGGTATCATGCGTATGAGGGGCATGAGCAGGCCAGATGCGCTCATCACAGCATTGCCTGTACTCATCATACTTACCGCCCACTTTTACACTCGTGGCGATAGCATGTACCTATTCTTTTTTGTGACAGCTACTTATTACTACCTCCGCTACAATATAAAGGCCGGTGTTGTCAATATCCTCCTTGCTGCGTTATGCTCCGCTGCCTGCATCATGACAAAGCAAACGGGTATACTCATCATCGGTATCACCGGCTTTTGTCTGCTATTTATAGACCGCAAACTGTTGATGGCTATATTGTATACTGCTGGCACACTTGTATTCTCGATGGCTGTTTTTCATTTGTGCGCCGGCAAGCAGAATATGGAGGGCATGTACCGCAATGCCTACCTCGGCCTCAAAAACGGTTTCGACTTCACCTTTTTGGCGCAGATGTTCGGTAGCCAGTATTTTTTAGACATTGTACCCTGTTATGTGGTAGGTGGCATTTTTCTTTGGCTGGTTCGCAAAAAGGTTACGGATAAGGCCTTCAAAGCTATTGCCGCCGCTGCTGCCATATGCTTCGTATTCGCATCGGTTACCGGCCTCAAGATCGGGAGCAGCAATAATTACTTTATAGAGTTCCTTGTTTTTATACTCATTGGCATCCCATACCTGTTGCAGCACCCCGCTGCCGACTTGCGGTTCTTCACAATTTTTAAACGTCCCATTACCATCAGGGTGTTCACGCTCATTGCTTTTTTTGTGGTGATCTCTTCCAAAACTATGGGCCTATTTTCGGCAGTGTGCGTGGAACGCAGCTTTAAGAATGATGTAACAGAGTACAACAATGAGATAGCCCTGAGGCAGTCTTTTATCGATGAGCTGCACATCAGCCCGGGCGAGCATATCTTTTTCACAGAGCGCCGCTTCCTTGATAATGTTTTTATTGAGTATGCCATCATGCCCAATAAAGATGTAACAACGCAGGTGTATAAAGCCAGCCCTACCACCTACGATTATTCAACCTTCACTACAGGTATGAACAGTGGCCTCATTAAGTATATAGTGACCACAGAAAAGAACAGCAACATCAATCTCATTAACCAATACATCCCCTTTGTGAAGTTTGATAACTTCAGGTTCAGACTCATCGGTCATAAGTTCGGGTATTGCATCTATGAGTACGCACCCGCGTAATCGTATCAGAAGAATATCTTGATGGCTTCATACCTCGGGTTAGAAGGGTCCAGCCCCAGGTAGGCGGCTGCCTGGGCATGGTTCAGCGCTATCTCCAAAAAGCCAGCACTGTTGAACCTGCATAGCGGCTCACCGACTTCCACATCATTGTAATTCTTGCTGATGGTGGTTATGTTTTTCATGCGCAAGGTCTTTATGGTAAATGGCCTGTCGCCCACTATGGTCTCAAACTGTTGTTGGGTGATGTCCAGCACCACATTCTGGTAGGGGTCTATGTGCAGTACATTACAGTCCACACCATCGCCGGTGGCTATGGGCTGCAGTATGCGGTGCTTGGTATCTACTGCATGTGGGGTGTAGGGTAGGGGATTGCCTGCCACCACCTGCGCCACTATCTTCCCCGCATGTTGCATCCATTCGTTAAAAGATACGGGGTGCGGCAGGTCATAGCATAGCCACATATTTTCAGACAGGTTGCCGAAAGCCAACGGCAGCAAACCATTATCAGGCGCTATGAACCAATAACCTTCCTGCTTAGTGAGTAATATCCTTACCGTGTCGGCATTAAAAACATCTATGGGTACTATGTGTATCGTCTCTTTCGGAAAGTGAGCATAAGCAGACAGCAACAAGTACGCAGCCTGTATCAGCCCGTGCTGTGGCACCCGGTGCGTAATATCGGTAATGCGGGCATCAGGCGCATGTTGCAGCAGCACAGCCTTTGCCATGCTCACAGACGCATCCCTTGTGCCCAGGTCGGTTAATAATGTAATGATCGGTTTACTCAAAGTATAGGCAGTGTCCTGTCAAAATTAATCTTTTATGGGTTGAAGCGCACTCAAAAAAAGCCCGCATTGCTGCGGGCTTTTCACAAAAGCATTTATTCTTATTAGAGTGTGCGTTTCACTTCCACTTCTTCGAAGCCTTCTATGATATCGCCTACCATCAGGTTGTTGTAGTTCTTCACCATCAGGCCGCACTCGTATCCTGCGTTCACTTCCTTCACATCATCCTTAAAGCGTTTCAGTGAGCTCAGCTCGCCGGTATGTACCACTATACCATCGCGCACTATGTTCAGCCTTGTTTGGCGGGTCATCTTGCCATCAAGCACATAGCAGCCGGCAATAGTGCCTACACCATTGATCTTGTAGATCTCGCGTATCTCTATATTGCTTACTGTCTTCTTCTCTACCTTTGGTTCCAGCAGGCCTTCCATAGCGCTCTTTATCTCTTCGATAGCATCGTAGATGATCGAGTAAGTGCGTATTTCGATATTCTCCTGTGTTGCCAGTTTCGATGCCTGCATAGATGGGCGCACCTGAAAGCCGATGATGATGGCATCTGATGCGGTAGCCAGCAATACATCACTTTCCGTGATCTGGCCAACACCCTTATGCACTACATTCACAGCTACTTCCTGTGTAGACAGCTTCTGCAACGAATCGCTTAATGCTTCTACCGATCCGTCAAAGTCACCCTTGATGATCACTACCAGCTCCTTGAAGTTGCCCAGTGCAAGACGGCGGCCAATTTCATCCAGCGTGATATGCTTGCGTGCGCGGATACCTTGTTCACGCATAATCTGCGCCCTGTGATTAGCCAACTCCTTAGCTGCATTCTCATCTTCATACACACGGAATTTTTCACCCGCCTGCGGCGCGCCGTTCAGGCCCAGTACCTGTACCGGTGCCGAAGGTCCTGCCGTGGTCACACGTTGTCCGCGCTCATTGAACATAGCTTTGATCTTACCGTAATGCTGTCCGCATACGATCATGTCGCCCTGCTTCAATGTACCGTTCTGTACAAGTATCGTAGATTGGTAGCCACGGCCCTTATCCAGCGATGCTTCGATCACGCTGCCTGACGCGTCCCTGTCGGGGTTGGCCTTCAGTTCCAGCAGTTCTGCTTCAAGTCCTATTTTTTCCAGCAGCAGGTCTATATTCAGTCCCTTCTTGGCAGATATCTCCTGGCTCTGGAATTTACCACCCCAGTCTTCTACCAATATGTTCATGCCCGCCAGCTGTTCTTTTATCTTTTCCGGGTTAGCCCCTTCTTTATCTATTTTGTTGATAGCGAATATCATCGGCAGGTTCGCAGCCTGCGCGTGTGATATGGCTTCCTTCGTTTGCGGCATTATAGCATCATCCGCTGCCACTACTATCACGGCCACATCGGCTACCTTGGCGCCACGGGCACGCATTGCCGTAAAGGCTTCGTGGCCCGGCGTATCCAGGAAGGTGATCTGCTTGCCTGTAGCAGTAGTAACCCTGTAGGCGCCTATGTGCTGGGTGATACCACCTGCCTCACCGGCTACTACATTCGCGCTGCGCACATAATCCAGTAATGAGGTCTTACCATGATCCACGTGGCCCATGATCGTTACGATCGGTGCGCGTGGCAGCAGGTCTTCTTCATCATCTGCTTCTTCTGTTTCTTCGTCTTGCTCCTGCTCCAGGTTGATGAATTCAACATCATAGCCAAACTCGCTGGCTACAAGCTCTATCACTTCCGCATCCAGCCGCTGGTTGATGGACACCATGATGCCCAGCGTCATACACTTGCTGATCACATCCGCAAAGCTTACATCCAGCAGGCTGGCCAGCTCGCTCACAGAGATGAACTCGGTCACCTGTATCAGGTTCGACTGTTCTGCGTTCTCAGCTGCGCTGCGCTTATCAGCCATTTCATCGCGCTTGCTACGGCGGTATTTTGCTTTCAGGTTTTTGCTGCGGGTTGAGCCTGTCAGCTTGGCCTGTGTTTCACGTATCTTATCCTGTATGGCTTTTGCGTCTACTTCCTGCTGTTGGGCATTCATAGGTGCATTGCGCGGTGCGCCACGGCGGTCACCGCCCTGGCCCGGCCGGAATGGCCCTGATCCGCCACCACTCCTTTGCCCGAAGCCTGATCCGTTGCCCGTTGGTCGTCCAACGCCGCCGCCACCCGGCCTGTTGTATGGGCCGGTGCCGCGTTCGCCGCCGCCTGTCCTTGGCCCGCTGCCCGGTAATTGGCTGCGGTCGCGGTTGTTAGGGTCCGGCTTATGTGTTTCAGGTTTCTTATCTACCGGTATGCGTTTGCGTTTGCGTTTTTCGCCTGCGCTTCCGCCACGGTCGCGGTCTCCTCCCCTGTTGTTACCGGATGGTTGTGATACGGGCAGTTCTATCCTCCCTATTATCTTTGGCCCTTCCAGCCTTGGGGCCTTCATTTCTATATGCTCCGGCTTGTTATCTTCTTCAGGCTCTGCTGCCGGTGGGGGAGGCGGAGGTGGTGGCGCTGCCGCCGGTGCCACTTCTTTCTTCTTTGCCACCACTTTGGCTGCCTTTGGCTCTGCTTCTTCCTTGGCGGGTGCGTCCTTTTTCTTCGCGGCTCCCTTCTTGGGGCGCGAGGCCAGGTTCATATCCTCCAGGTTTATTTTGCCCAGTATGTTCGGGCCTTCTATCTTAGGGGCTTTCACATCCAGGTGTTCCGGTGCTTCTGCCTCTTTCTTTATTACTTCTTCTTTTTCTGCTGCCTTTGCTTTTTTGGCAGGCGCTTTTACAGGCTCTTCTGCTGTTACTTCGGCAGGGGCAGCGGGTGGGGCCGGTGTTTCGGCTTTCTTTACCGTTACAGGCTCTATTTTGGCTACTACTGTTACCGGCGGTACCACTACCTTTTTGGTCTCTTCCTTAGGTTTTTCAGCCTCTTTGGGCTTCTCTTCCTTCGGTTTTGCCGGTGGCGGTGCCACTACGGCCTGTGGTTCTTCTTTCTTATCCTTGGCGGTAATATCCAGGTCTTCCTTCGTCTTCCTGATGCCGTCGAGCAATGAGCCCTTAGGCAACGCTATCTCGTCGCTTTTGCGCTTGGCGGCCTTATCCTGGGCAAACTCCACCTGTAAGGCTTTGTACATTTGCTCAGTCAACTTGGTGCTGGGGTTACTGCTGATCTCAAAGCCTTTATCGCCAAGAAACTCTACAAGGGTTTCCTTACCGATGTTAAACTCTTTGGCAGCTGCGAGCAACCGGGGTGTCGTTGTTATTGTCGTCATTCTTCTTTTTGTCCTGCTGTTTTATTTACGGGCCGCCTAAGCCCTATTACAAACCTACGTTATTTTAACCGAATATGCTGTTTGCGCAGCATCTTTACCCTTATTTTATGAACAACTTATCGTTATTCATTGTTGAATTCTGCCTGTAGTATTTTCTGTACATCGTTCACTGTTCCTTCTTCGAGGTCGGTGCGGCGCACCAGTTCCTCTGCCGATAAGTTCAGTACGCTCAATGCCGTATCGCAACCAATGCGCTTGAACTCGTCAATGACCCATGGTTCTATTTCATCTGCGAATTCATCCAGGTCAATGTCATATTCCTGTTCTTCTTTCACATCGCGGTATACATCTATGCTGAAACCGGTAAGCTCCTGTGCCAGCTTGATGTTCACGCCCTTCTTGCCGATGGCCAGGGATACCTGGTCGGGGTCGAGGTATACATTAGCCTTGTGGTCTTCGTTGTTCAGTTCCATCTTGTTGATGCGCGCAGGTGTAAGCGAGCGTTGCAACAGCAGCTGGATGTTATTGGTATAGTTGATAATATCTATGTTCTCATTGCGCAGCTCACGTACTATACCATGTATGCGGCTACCCTTCATACCTACGCAGGCACCTACCGGGTCTATACGGTCGTCATAGCTTTCTACGGCTACTTTGGCGCGTTCGCCGGGTTCCCTTACTATTTTCTTTACAACTATCAGGCCATCCATGATCTCCGGCACTTCTATTTCCAGTAATTTCTCCAGGAAGGATGGGTGTGTACGGCTCAGTATGATCACCGGTGAGTTGTTGCGCATTTCTACTTTCTTCACTACAGAGCGCACTGCTTCGCCTTTTTTGAAGAAGTCGGTAGGTATCTGCTCGCTTTTCGGCATGATCAGCTCATTGCCTTCATCATCCAGCAGTAATATCTCTTTTTTCCATATCTGGTATACTTCCCCGCTGATGATATCACCTACGCGGTCGGCATATTTCTTCAAAAGATTGTTTTTCTTCAGGTCGCCTATACGTGCAGCCAGTGTTTGTTTGGCGGCAAGTATGGCGCGGCGGCCAAAATGCTCCACATTCACTTCTTCATAAACCTCTTCACCCACGCTGTAATCAGGCTCTATCTTGATAGCTTCAGAATAGGGTATCTGGATGTTATCATCTTCCAGCATATCGTCTTCCACTATTTCCCTGCGGCGAAAGATCTCCAGGTCACCTGTCTGGTCGTTCACGATCACGTCAAAGTTCTCATCAGTTACATACTTCTTACGCAGTAATGTTTTGAACACGTCTTCCAATACCTTCATGAGGGTGGGCCTGTCGATGTTCTCTGCGTCTTTAAACTCCTGGAAGGAGTCAATGAGGTTGATGCTTGCCATAATTCTGTCTTTTTCGCTCCCCGCTACCTGCGGGGGATTTAATTAAAAAATGATTTGTACTACGGTTTTTTTTATGTTCAAAAAGGGTATCTGTGTTATGATCAGGGCTTCTTTAGCCTTTGCAGGCTTTATTTCCAGCGTCAGGTGGTCTTCTGTTACTTCCGTCAGCATACCGGTCTTCTCAGTACTGTCGGTAAGGGTCACGGTCACTTTTCTGCCTACATTTTTTTTGTACTGCCTCGCGTTCAGCAGCGGCTCATCCACACCGGGGCTCGATACTTCCAACGAATAATCTCCATCCGGGAACATCTGCGCCAGCTCTATCTGGCCGTACAGTTTACGGTTAATAGAGGAGCACATCTGTATAGAAAATCCGGTATCCGCATCCAGGAATACTTTGATATTATTTACAGGTTTCACTTTTATGCTCACCAAAAATATATCAGTATTCTCCAGCAGCGGAGCCAGTAATGTTTGTACCTGATCTGTTATTTCAGCCATATTAATAAACAACGAGGGGACAACCAGTGTCCCCTCTCTTTTTGCTATATCTCTGCAAATGTACAACTTTTTTCCTATTTCTTTATTGTTTTATCATACACGCAATAATTATATTTCTATTAACACTATCTAAAAGGACCCTACTGCCACTTTACGGTCATTTGCCGTTTTATATGCGGTATTCACCTATTTGCCCGTATGCCTATCGCACAAAACTCCCTAACTTTGTCCTTATGTTATTCAGGATAATTACATTATTATTTATAATAGGGATATTGGTACGCTTGTTCTCCCGCTATATCTATCCTATTGTCAAAGTAACCTCCGCCGCCAGCTCGCGCCTGCGCCAGATGCAGGATCAGATCAACGAGATGCACCGCCAGGAGCAGCAGCGCTCCCAAACCAATGACAAGCCTATAGCGCCCAAAAAAGGTGATTACATAGATTATGAGGAAGTGAGGTAAGTAAGATGAGAGGGAAGTCTGCTTCAATATAACATGAACTATATCTGCCTCCTTTTAACCAATTAAGTCTTTACCCAATTAACTTACTTCGCCCTAAACACATCATCCTCAATGGTCATTCCCTTTTCCAGGTAAATGGTCTGTATCCCCATCAATTTGGCTGATGCTATATGCTGCGGGCTGTCGTCTATAAATAATGTTTCCTCCGGCTTAAAGCCATTCTCCTGCAGCACCCGCTCAAAAATAGATACCATAGGCTTGCGCAGGCCCACCCTATGCGATAGATAAACTTTATCAAAGAACACACCCAGGTTGGGCATACCATGATTGCGCAGCAGCAGGGAATTGAATTCCTCTTCATGTATCTCGTTGGTATTGCTCAGTAATACAAGGTCGTAGTACAGGCGCAACTGTTGCAGTATCTGCAGCCTGCGTAGGGGATAATCGAGTATCATAGCATTCCACGCATGTAGTACCTGTGCCTCGGTAATGGGTGTGCTCGATGCCTGCTGCAAAGCAGTGATAAACTCATGCCGTGTTATCTGCCCCATCTCAAAACGGTCAAACAGATCGCTCTGCTGCAACTGAGAATACAGCTGCGGGAAGTTGACAATGCCTGCATCTATAAAAGCCTGCTCGGTAAGCTTGTAATCAATATTGAGCAGCACCCCGCCCAGATCGAATATGATATGTTTTACACCTTCTAACATGATGATGCAAATGTGCCGATTATGAGTGAAATAAATAGTTAAAGAACATTTTTTATTCTGTGCAGCAGGCATTTAAGTTTGAACTATAGCTGAAATTAATTTACCTGCTCAATAAAATAAAATCGTATCTTTAATATCAGTTGTAAATGAATGAGATACCTGCTAATTTTTATTCTACTATTTTCCCGGGCATTTTGTGCTGATGCCCAAATACTGCAACCCCAAATAGATTGGCTTACTGTATGGGGTGAGGAAGGCACAGTATCATCAAGTGGAATGAAGCAATTAGATGGTGGCTTTGTTATTTGTCTTGAAACTAATGCGTTGATCGGTAATATCGACTCTTTGTGTAATCGTACTGATGACAGAACAATATTTATGAAGTACAACGCAGATGCTTCTGTGCTGGAATGGACTAAATGTTATCATTCAAGTTTTAGCGACAGTGGGTTTGGGTTTTTGTATCAGTTAAATTCGGGAAATTATATTTTAGGTGGATTGGGTGCAAAATCAACCCATAAATTTCTTATACATAAAGAAGATGGTAGTGGTTTAAGGATTTGGAGTAAAGAATATGGAGATAGTGCAGAGGCGATAATTAGGAGTATGCTTGCAACATCCGATGGCGGTTATATTATGGTTGGAGAGGTGTATTACACATCGGTAGATTTTCCTACCCATTACGGTTCGTGGATGGACCCGGATATTGCGGCAATTAAGGTAGATAGTAATGGTGAAAAAGTTTGGAGCAAAGTATTCGGAGGAACCGGATACGAATACATCCACGATTTAGTGAGCGGCCCCAATAATGGATGCTATATATTGGGAACAACTAACTCCGATGATCATGATCTGACAGGCAATCATGGCGGTAGCAGCGGCTCTTTTGATGCCTACGTTCTTCGGTTAGATGAGGATGGAAATATTATCTGGCATAAGGATCTCGGTGGCGATGGCGACGATGGCGCGGCCAGTGGCTGGCCAGATGGGAAAGGCGGGTTGTTGGTTGGCGCTACGAGTGGATCACACAATGGGGACGTAAGTCACCAGGTCAACTATGGCGGAAACAATTTTTGGGCGCTGCATATAGACAGCAGCGGAACCATTTTATGGGACAATAGTTATGGTGGCGGCGGAGATGAATTTACTTCGAGCATTTGTGTAGCAGAAGATAATAGTATCTGGATAACCGGTGACAATGATTACCGCGATAGCTTTGAGGTGGATACCTTTTATGGTGGGCAATACGATGCGTGGCTTGTACATGCCGATTCTAATGGCAATTTCCTCAGCGAGAAGGTGATTGGTGGCCCAAAACCAGATGGAGGAGAAATGGTATATCCGTTATCCAACAACAATGTAATTGTGGGCGGTTATTGTGATAGCGTAGGCGGTGTTTTCCCACCGGTGTACTGGAACGGAGGTGGGGCATTTTTGGCTGTGCTGGAGCCAACCCCGGTATCTGTTGATCAGGTACAACTGGCAAGCACAACTTTATCTATATACCCCAATCCTGTTACCGATGAGATAAACATCTCCTGGTTGCAACCACAATCAGGTAAAGTGTATCTTTCCATAACAACCATTACGGGCAGGCAGGTGTATAACGGTGTTGTTGAAGGTGCAACTAAAACAATCAAGATCAAAACAAATGACTGGAACCAAGGGGTCTATTTCCTTAGTTTCAACGATGGTGCTGGTGCTGTTATTGTGCGGAAGATCGTCATTTTGTAATGCTTCAACCAGGTCATTTTAAACAGGCACATATGAATCGTTCCATCGTTCTTTTTACGCTTGCGTTATTCAGTTGCATCATTAGCTGCGCCCAGTCTTTTGATTCTGCGGTTCGCTATCGCATGTCCCCCTCATTTTATAGCGCTGCTGATTCTTTAATATCTATGGCTATTACAGCCGATCCTTCTGATACCGGGGAGGGCGGCAAAGCGAATACACTATTGATATGGAAAAACTTTATGGGTAGCAGGATCAGCCTCGATGTCCAGGCCTCCGGAGATATGTATGCGCCTATGAAGGAAGCGCTCTTATCGTACCGGACATATTTTGACAGTTATTGCCCTGTTGATGGCTTTGGCGGAAACTGGAAATGCATCGGCCCGTACACTACTATTAATCCTTCGGGAAGGGAGACACAAGGCCGCGTAGTATCTATTTGGGCTAATTCTTTAACCGGTACCATACTTGCTGGCGCAGATGGCGGGGGGCTGTGGAAAAGCACCAATGACGGGCATAGCTGGCACAATATTACTGATGGTACCGGGGCGGGCAAAATACTGGGAATGCCCGCCGTTAACAGCATTGCAGTAGACCCGCTGGATACCAATAAAATATATGGCAATGATATACGAGTTGCAGGTTGGTTAAGTAAAAACCATATACATCAATAATCGTGCCGAATTATTGATTATTGCCAGCCTGTGGTTTAATACCCATTCCTGCTTTCAAAAGCTCATCGAAAGTAGCGTCAATCTTCACCGTAATATCGTACTTCCCTTTCCCTTTTGTGGCAGGTTTCTTCTTACCCTTTGCCATAGGAGCAAAGTTACTAAATACCGTATTTGTGGACTTATCCGTACCACCGTTGTCCCTGATACAAAAGCAAGCACTTTAAAACCCATTATTCAGGGTCTTGTCGCAAAGGGGTCTATTGTCGTTACCGATGAATGGTTGGGTTATACTGGTCTGGGGCGTGATTATATGCACATCGTAGTCAATCATAGGCAGGGAGAATATACCCGTGGTGCATTTTCGTCTAACAACGTAGAAAATTTCTGGTCACTTTTGAACAGGGGCATATACGGTATTTACCATCAGGTATCACCTAAGCACCTGCACAGGTATTGCTACGAGTTTGAATATCGCTTTAACCTTCGCAAGCAACAGGACGTTGCTAAGTTTATACAGTCGGTGAAGCAGGCGGATGGGAAGAGGCTTACCTATAAAAGCCTGATTGCAAAACCACCAGTGCCAGATGTTATTGTGGATGAAGATGGAGTGGTGGTGGAGTAGATAGGATTACTTCTTTTCTGGTTGCAAAAATGTTTGTTTATTAACTTCACCATAATCACCTATCCCCCAATCTTTAAATGCCTTGTTATAGGTTTTCATATGCTCATTCAAAGCAGCATCCACTCTTGCCTGATTCAATTTAGCGTTAGGGTCAGCAACGTAGTCCACTCTGGTGAGATTTACATTTATATCCTTATCCTTTAAGGCATTTTGCAATTCCTTCATTCTATCCTCAAACGTCTGTATCTGGGCGTTGAAATGGTCAGCCATCCAAATCATTTCCTTATCACGGAAATCCTTTAAGGCTATGATTTTTGATTGAATGACAGCATCCATATTGTTTCTTATCTTTTCTTCTTCCCGTACCGAATCTTTTACAGACCTGATATAATCAGTGCAGTATTCCCTCAATGATTCAATTGACTGCTTCACTTCGTCATGTTCCTTTTTGATAACGCCAAGTAAATACTTCACAACGCCAAATATCATAAGCCCATAACTGATGGCATGAATAACCAAATCAGGCAACTTATTTACACCTATGTTTACTAATGATGCCATGTGACTTTTTATTTCAGTAGAGTATAGTGAGCCAAAGAAGCCAACTACGCAATAAACAAATGGAAGAATTATATTAAATAATGTTGCTTTTTTCATCTCGTGTGTGTTTACTCAAATGTAATCATTAGCACGAAATATTTATTAATTTATCAACCTACTGCATTTCGTATGTCATTGCCAAATATATATTCTATTAGGCACAGATGAGCAATATTACAAATCAGTTGGCTATACCTTGGGATTGGCGTATACCACAGATGGTGGCAGCCATTGGTATTCAGACACAACATTTGCCTATGCAGATACAGAACCATCACCACCAATACTTAAGATTGCCTTCATGCCCGGCACCGAAAAGCTGTTTGCATTAGATGTTTTTAACGGTGTTTTTTATAAAGCCGACCCGTCAGATACCTGGCATAACATCACCCCTGCGGCAATGACCTATGGTTCCCCTACCCTTACAGGAATGGAATTTAGTCATCAAACGCCAGGCAAGGTGATCGTGATGGCATCAGCCATTGGGTATCCACCGGGTTATGGCGATACAAGTAGCATGTTTGTCTACGATGTGTCCGGGACAACCTGGTCTCAATATAAAACCGCGATCCCCCACTGTACAGAGCCTTATCGGAGCGGTGACCGGTCACGCAATAATATGCTGTTCACATTGTCTGCTACAGACACCGCCTATATTGCTTTGCCATTTTACGACAGCACGCTTTCTGCTAACATACGACCGCTGATAACTACACCGATAACATCATTTGCTCCAACAATTATAACGAATAATTTCCCAAATATAATTGCAAGTAGCACTAATGCCATGCAATTTGCAATCTCGCAATCAAACAGCAAGGTCATCTATTTAGCAAATTATGATGCACATATAAATCAGGCGTTCTACAAATCTACGGATGGCGGCATTACTTTTCCATATACCTATCCAAGCCATGCTGATGGAAGATGCATCTACATAAATAAAGACAGCAGCAATACTTTATACGACAATGTATTTTTCGGGAGTGACGGAGGTGTGCGGGAGAAACGTGCAGGTTCTGCAACAATAGATAATATCACAGGCGACAGTCTGGCCATAACACAATTCTTTGGGTTTGGGAATACGGAAGCAAATGAAGATATCATGAGCGGTGGCAGCCAGGACGATGATCTGTTCAACTATAATAAGAAAAGAGCTATTCCCTGGGATAATAAAGACATCGAAGGAGATGCGTACACATCAAAATTCATGAAAGATGGAATTGAAGAGTCATTGGGAGAAGGAGATTTTCCTGTCCTCCACTTAACTTCTTTCAGTGACACAACAGATGTAAGTACGCTCGCATCTGTCACAACTATTACTGATCCCAGTTCCAATGCCAACAGGCCTATTCATTTTAGCGAAGACAGCATTGGGTATGTAGGCTATAGCCACATCTGGGTCATGGATTTCGGATCACTAACATCAACTTGGGGAAAGTTCTTTACAAATGACCCCATTGATTACGGTACAGGATTTTTCAATAAACTTGTAGCAGATTTTTTTATTAATGACAAGGTCCAGGATACCGCCTATATTGTTTACAGGGATGCTACGATCGGGTCAAATGGTGAATATCATGATCCTTTGCTTGATACATTTGGTAAACTATATGTTTCTTTCAATGCTAAAACTCCTTTCGGTCCAGCATTAAGGACAAATATTAGCCCATCAATAGTAAGCAGTACAAACATCAACAGCATAGCCGTAGATCCTAACAATAATAGCCGTATTTGGATCGCATTGGGAAATATAAACTCAGCTTATGTAGGGGCTAACCCCGATACTATGAAAAACAGGGTGTGGTATTCCGCCAATGCCGGTGGCACATGGACGGATGTTTCGTCCGGCTTGTCAGCGCTCCCTGTAAATAAACTTGTGTACCGCAAAGGAAGTAACGATGAATTATATGCAGGCACCGATATTGGTGTCTTCAAATTCAATAAAACAACAAGCACATGGGAGTGCTTCAGCACGGGAATGCCGCCATGCCTTGTTACAGATATGGAGATCAATTATTGCGCGGGCAAACTGAGGGTATCGACATACGGACGGGGTATATGGGAAACACCCCTCGACACGATCTCAACCAATAACCCGGTTCCTGAAACAAGAATAACCACATCTACTACATGGAACAAGAACATGTGGCTGGAAAGTTCTATAGATATAAAAAGCGGGGCAACATTAACTATTACCGGCGACACTATTCATATGCCCAAGAACAGCTTAATTGTTGTGGAAGCGGGGGGACATCTGATCATTGACCATGCAGAAATAACCAATTCCTGCGAAAGCTGTTTTTGGCAGGGCATACAGGCCTGGGGGCAGGTTACTTTACCACAATACCCCTCTTCTAATCAGGGTTGGGTAACCATAAAAAACGGATCTACGATCCAACATGCTTTAGTGGGTGTTGCCAACGGTGACCAAAGTGTTATCTGGAGTAAAAACGGGGGTATCATTCAGGCATCCAACAGCTTTTTTGTCGATGATAGAACATCGGCTTACTTCTCGGTGTACGATAATTTTTACCCAGATAGAAGTCTACATCCCAATGTATCCTATTTCGCAAACTGTAAGTTTATTTTAGACAACTATTATAAGGGTAACTTCATTAACGCGCCAATGCAATACATGGTGTTTATGGGAAGTGTTGAAGGTGTCCGGTTCACCGGATGCCAGTTTTTAAACAGGGATACGTTTGCGATCAATAGAAATATTGGGGAAGGTATACATGCTGTAAATACTGGCTTTTTAGTTGGCGGGTTTTGTTCTTTAACTACCGGATGTATCGGTACTGCGGGCACTATACCTTCTCGTTTTTGTGGATTTACAAATGGTATTAATATACAAAGCAGCCGGTCAAATCCTATTACTGTAAGTATAGACGACACCTATTTTGATACTGTATCTGTAGGAGAATATGTTACAGCCTTCAATAATGTTAGTACCACTCGCTGCAATTTCAAAGTAGGCAATGGGACCTCCGTACTTGATGTAAATTCGACCGCGTTTACATCATGCCATCAAAACATCGGCATTTATAATCAAAACTCGAATCGCTTCCGCATAGAAGGGAATACTTTTTCCGGAAAACCTAATTCAGTTGTATCGGACTGGACTAATTACGGAGTTGTTATTGCAAACTCAGATACAAATCATATCAACAATGTATATCGCAATAATTTTGCCGACAGCCTTACAATGGGCGTTTTTTCATTAGGCTGTAATCAACTATTTGGCCGTTCAACCGGACTTACCGCTACATGTAATTCGTTTAGCAAAAATGATAATGATATATATATTGCCAGCGACGGTAGCAGAGCATACTCTCAGGGAATGGCCACTTATCAAGGTTCCCGAACCCTGCCTGCGGCTAATACGTTTTCAGGCTCGACACACAATATTGTCAATAACGGATATCTCTATACAACGTACTTTTATAATGCAGGCGTAAGTGTTGAGATTCCCTATGATTTTAGTTCAGGCACAACTATCGGAGGCATGGCACTTTATACCGCGTCTCCTGCCAATAGCTGCTTATCTACATTTAATGTGTTGTATCCACCAACTACTGTTCTTGACAGGACACCATTACTCGCCCATAAAAGTGCCTTTATGGCAAACAAAACAATTTATCAGGATTCTACGGCTGTGTATAATTCAAAGATCGATTTTGGCAATACTGATTCCTTATCAGGAATTGTATCTGCGAGTTCGGATACAGCATTATTATACTCGTTGCTAAGCAGTGGTTCTCCCTTCATTTCCGAAAAAGTATTTACCAGAGTAGGTGATCTTATGAAGTTGCCGCACACCTCTATGGTTAGTATCCTTCAGGAAAACCCTGATGATCTTATTGATACAAATTTCCTTATGCATCTTGATAGCGAATACTCATTCACATCAAATGATCTGTATCTTTTAAATCTGGCAGCACATACTACTTCGATTCGGACACCTTTGGAAAATTCAATTAACCAGGCACAGGTGAACATAGGTAATGAAACTAACCTGATTATGATGGCGCTGACATCTTCCGTGGATACAAATATCAGCGTCACCGATACTACAGGTGCAGGCATTTGCACAGACTCAAACAACGTGTTTTATTCCCTTGACAGCAACAGTTATTATGTTGATCTCGACAGCGTGAATACATGGCTGCAAAATATCGGAGGACTCTCATCACAATATGAAAGGGTAGGATACTATAACTTCTTGGGTAGCTACGGCAAGGCGGACAGTATTTTTAGCGCTATAGCAACTGCTCTTCCGGATTCCACTCTCGATTGGTATGTTTACAACACATACGCTAAGCTTTGGCATGCTGTGTATAATGCTGAATTGGCAGGTAGAAATGAATGGATGCTAACACCAACTGAAATCAGTGAAATAGATACATTCAGCACGCCCATAGTTACTTACAATACCGGATCGCAAGCAAGCTGGGCGTTATCAACCGGGGTGCTTTCTTCCGGCACAACTACAACGAAAGGCACATTGATACCATGCCTAAATATAGTAATAACTCATGCAAGAATTGCGGCAAATGGCGGAGGAAATGGGAATAATAATATAGTGATGCCAATAACAAATATCAGCCAGCCCAGCGCAGATGGTTCACAATTCGCTGCATATCCCAACCCAACAACAGGGGTGGTTACATTCTCGTACAATGTTCCTAATGGAGGGGTAACTATTACTATAACAAACGTAATTGGAGAGAAAGTATCTGAATTATCTTCGAGTAATAATTCAGGGAATCTTTATTGGAACCCGAACCAATTGCCAACAGGATTGTACTTGTACCAGGCACAAAACAAAAATGGAAATATCAGTAAGGGTAAGCTGATATTAGCGAGATAGGGTAGTTTGGCATAAAAAATCCCCGTGCTTATCACACGGGGATTTTACATTGACAAAATATAGATACTATATCGCTTGCCGTCTGCCACATTTGCTCTAGCCATCGCTCCCTTAGGCAGTATATTAAAGTCAAGCGGTGTTTCTTTAGAAAGTACAAAAACCTGTACCGCAGGTATCAATAATAGATACAAAAGTAATAATGCCACCGATTGGCATACTTTTTAATGCACTATACCGAACCATAAAAAACACGATCATGAAAACCACTATTCAGGGACTCAGCTTGAAATTATTTGTTTTGTTTGCCTGCCTTTGCTCCGGCTACGCAAGTATAGCCCAGGATGGCGTAACCTCGCAATCCAGCTCCACGCACACCAGCACATCTACCGCCACCACTCCAGATCCAATGTGGTATAGCAACCCCATAGTGTGGGTAGTGGCCGGCGTTGTACTACTCGTCATCATCATTGCCGCAGTAGCCAGCAACAGCAAAAAAGTATCCAATTCCGAAGTTTCAAGGACAACTACAACTACCACAACGATAAAAGAAGATTAAGCAATATTGCATATAAGATGAAAAAGGGCCATGCGTGAGTATGGCCCTTTTCATTTATCGAGAGAATGTTTTTTCTTTTACAAAAATCACCTACATTTGCAGCCCTAATTGACGTTGCAAAACGTCAACGGTCCTATAGCTCAGTTGGTTAGAGCACCTGACTCATAATCAGGGGGTCCTTGGTTCAAACCCGAGTGGGACCACAGAAAGAGGTCAAAACGTAAGTGAGGCCTTATTTATTGAACACATTTTGAACCTGAGGGGTTTCGAGTAATCGAAACCCCTTCCTTGTTTTAAGCGGCGTATAAAATTAAAATTAAGTACATATGGATATAGAATATTTTAAAGGCCAGCTCAGACACGTAAAGTTTAAAGACCCCGCAAGCAACGAATTCCTGTTTGCCCGCCAAACTACGCATTGGATCGCTATAAAAGGCCCGTTCGATGTCTACTTCACGCTTGGCTACGAAGCATATCCTAAGGTAAGAGTAATGCTCAGCCTTGAAGACTCGGCTATGCCCAAGCGTGCCGCTGTGGTTAAGAACTGCATCCCCACCAATGATATACAACTGGAGAACAACGCCAAAAGGCGTAAAGACGTATTCTTCAAAGAATATGACTGGGTAGATAAAAAGACCCTCGAAGCCGTTGTAAAAACAGAGTTCATGGACCTCATCAAGCTGGTGAGAAATGAGCTCGACGGTAAGACAAAGATCGCAGAGAAAGAAGCCGTTAATGCGGAAGTGTAATATACTCAACCAGATTAAGGTTTGAATTTTAAAGGAGATGCATCATCGCAGCTCCTTTTTTGTTGTGGGGAAAAGAACGAGCAGATGTGATCGGTAATGATCCCGAGAGGATCATCACCGATAAGAGAGTACACCATTACGGATCGCCACAGCACGCCTCATTTTCGTCTTGTTAGCATATAAAGAAATAGTGGCGGTTGTTATTATTCCCGCACCGCCAACTATCATAGCCATCCCGGTACGGATCTTTCCATCGCCATTATTCTGCATCACCCCGTTGCCGGCTATAGCAGTGCCTGCAAAGAATGCAGCAAAGCCACCTAATAGGGTCAGGCGAACTACGGTACGCGTCTGCTTATAGCCTGCAAGCACTTGTCCAGCCGGGCTGTAGGCAGGTATCATAGGTTTAAGCGTTCTGTATCTCATGTAGCGCAGGTTTGATGATCCGCTATCCTGTATGTATAATTCGCCGTAGTCGTGATAAGGGTAGCCATAGTGGGCAGCATTTGTGACCGAATATACATTGATCTTACCCTCGGCTATCTTTGGGCCAAACTTCCCATTGTGCAGGTTCGCAAATGTCTGTTCGCCATTACTGTATATCGCTACTTGCTTTCTTGGAAAGGCCTGGTCATCAGCTACTATACGGCTATTTTGAAAATCCATTTCCTGCCCGGCTTCCTTTGCGTGTATCACGGTACCGTCCTTAAGCCTTACATATGGGGCTACAGCGGCAGGTTTCTTGCCCAACTGCAATACGGGATGGCATGAAGCAGCAAATAACAGCAATGTTATAAATAACGGGATCAATCGTAACTGATGGATATTCTTCATACTAAAGTTGATACAGGGTGAAACACTATTTGATCAATGCGAGTGAACATCCTATATTGAGATATAAACCATTGCCAACTACGCCCGGGCGGTACCCAATCTCAATTTTATCGGTGGATATACCCCTGTTTTCCTTACTGCTCCTATATCCTACCCGCGCCCCAACAGGAATGGTTTTAAAACTGCCTGAAGCATTGGCGGTAATACTATGACTGCCATTAGAATCAACAACAGCATCGAAAGAGGTGCTGGCAAATAAGACATCGGCATACAGTTCATTCACTGCCTTGCTAAGGTATACGTTCCCTTTCTTGAAGCTGTTTTTGGTTACTGTTGAGAACATGAGCAGGTTGCCTATGCCTATGTATCCGCCGGTGGTATGGGCGTTGGTGAAATAAGTGTTAGTTAATACATATCCATCGTTGGCGCGTACGTAGCTACCACTGCTCATATCTGTGGTCACAACACTGTTATTCATGATAAATCCACCCCTTATTGCTAATATCCTTCTGCACGGCAACATTGGCTTTACATAGTATTCTGTTGTCGTTCTTCCCCTAGTATGGCTTTCGAGGATGATCCTGTGATGCCTGTGGGTTTTCTCATCTATGAGCGCTACCCTTACTCCTGCTTCTATCGACTGGGCTCCCGTTACATCATTCAGGCTATAATTGGTTTGGTTGCTGTTACGGGAATCTATCTTCAGTAGATCTATATAATCCTTGGTATATTCTACATGAAAGGATAGGTATTTCTGAAGAAAAAGGTCTGCACTGCCACCAAAGCCCCACTTAAAAAGATCGCCCTGTGCTATTTCTGCGCTTACTATGCACAGTTGCCCCATGAATTTTATCTTATCGGAATTGTCCTGGTACAGGTACACCTTTCCTCCTTTCTCTAAGGCAATAGAATCCTTCACTACATTGGTCTTAAATTTTGCCGCCTTTTTAGGTTTCAGGCCTTGGGCATATGTCTGAGTTGTCAGTGCAATTAAAGCTATCCACAGAATGTTCTTCATAAGATACATATTTTTGGTTGGCCTAATATACAAACCGGATCTGAAAATTTATACCAGTGACTAATAAAAGAGCTATTTTTAGTAAGAACGTAGATCGCTTGTCTTTTATATCCACAAACGGCTTCTGCTTCTTCTGCGGGAGTACTCAGTTTCGTGCAAGGAAGTGCATGAGATAGTTCCCCTATCATTCCCCGCTCTTATCATACCTAACAAACAGCGCTATCCATATCGACCGTGCCAGCCGCTGTATTGGCGGTTGCAGTAGTATCAGCAATGCTGCATTGATACCCAGCCACCACCACACCCTATTGTCGCGCACAGACATACCTATGGTGAACCACCACAGCACAAATGTGATACCACTGAAAAAAACAGTAAGCCCATAGCTCACAAAGCCTGTACCAAAATAGAACCCTGTTTGCAGTTCAAATTTCTGGCCACATACCGGGCAAGCTTCCGGCATTTGCATGGTCGTTCTCAGGTCGTAAGGGTTGGGATTGATGAAGAGATTGCCCTTGCGGCAATGCGGGCATTTATCAGCAACTATACTCCATAAAAGGCCGGGATGTGCATGTTCTGTGTGCATATACTTGGTTTTTTAAACATGCCCGCCCGAATTCTTTCTGAACTCTTCGGGTGTAACATGCGTACACTTTTTGAAAAACTTGGTGAAGTGAGAATTATCTGAAAAATTCAATTGCAGCGCTGTCTCCGAGATGCTCTGCCCCGCATTGATCAGCAGCCTCTTGGCCTCCAGCAATATCCTGTCGCGGATGAGCTCACCTGCAGGCTTGCCCAGCAGGTCTTTGCACAGGGCATTCAGGTGGTTCGGCGTTATGTACAACATGGCTGCGTACTCCTTCGGTAATCTCTTCTCGGCATAGTAATTATCCACCAGCTTTCTGAAGTTGAATAAGATCAGTTGATTTTGTAGCGGCGCTTTTTGGGTCGCATAGCCGGGGCTGCTGCGCGATACGGTAATGAATAGTTCCAGCAGGCAGGCGCGTATAAGATCAAGGCTGGCGGCATCAGTGCTTTTTACTTCATTTACTATCTTTTCAAAAATCACATTTGCGGTGGTATAAGCATTGCCCTCCAACAGTCGGACACTCTCCTGCGCTACCCCTCTCAGGAAACCATATTTTTCGAGGTATTGCTCATCAGCAAGGAAGGAGCGAAACAGGCCTTCAGAGAAATTGATCACAAACCCATCAACAGCCCCCTCAAAATTCCAGCTATGCACCTGCCCAGGTATCATAAAATAGATCTGCCCCGGCTGCACATCAAATTGTTCAAAATCAATAGTATGATGCCCTCCGCCTTCTGTGAAAAATACAATATGGTAGAAGGAATGCCTGTGAGGCAGGTGCAGGTTAGGATGCACCTGCAGATAGTCCGCAAAAGGCCGTGCTATCAGTTCCTGCAATATATGATCATCACTGCTCAGTGAGCAGATATCGTATACCGGTATTGTATTTTTCAACTGTTGCATTGCACAGCAAAGATACAGGCCATATACACTATGCAATAGAACTATCGGTGGTTTTATTTGTACTTTTTACTGTTTTTGCTTTTTCAGCCCCATACCTGCCACTATTTTATAAGAGGCTACTTTATCCGCAGGTTCATAAATATGCGATACTACCATCAGCTCATCAGCGGCAGTTTGGTCTATAAATTGCTGTAGGCCTGTTTTTACCCTTGCGGCATCACCTACAAAGGAGTAGGCCATCATCTGCCTTACAGCCGCTTCTTCGTATTCGGTCCACAGGCCATCCATGCTGTCTATAGGTGGTTGCAGCAGCCTGCGCTTGCCACTGATGATGCCAGTGGCCAGTTGGTAAAAGCTGGTGGCTATCCGCTCTGCGGCGGGTGTTGTTTCAGCGGCTATCACATTCACGCATACCATCACATAAGGTTCCTTTAGTGCAGCCGATGGTTTAAAGTGCTGCCGGTACAGGCGTATGGCATTGTGCAGGTGTGCGGGCGCAAAGTGTGCCGCAAAAGCATAAGGCAATCCCAGCGCCGCTGCCAGCAGTGCGCTGTCTGTGCTCGATCCCAGTATCCATATAGGTATCTCTGTTCCTTCGCCGGGTATGGCGCGTACCCTGGCTCCCTTATTCCCGGCTGAGAGGTAGGTGGTTAGCTCATGTATCTCCAGGTCAAAGTCAGCGCCATTGTTATTGCGGCGCAACGCATGTGCAGTCACAGGGTCGGTGCCGGGCGCGCGGCCCAGTCCAAGGTCTATGCGGCAGGGGTATAGCGAGGCGAGCGTACCAAATTGTTCTGCGATCACCAGCGGCGCATGGTTAGGAAGCATTACACCGCCCGATCCCACCCGTATGGTAGAAGTGCCTTGTGCCAGGTAACCGATCAGTATTGCCGGTGCCGAGCTGGCTATGCTTTCCATATTGTGGTGTTCTGCCACCCAATATCGTGTATATCCCTGCTGCTCTGCCACCTGCGCCAATGCCAGCCCTTTCTTATAGGTGTCACCTATTGTACGCCCTTCCATAATCGACATCAGGTCCAGTATCGACAAAGCCACTTTTTCACTGCTCATACATCCTTATTTAAAGAACAGCAAAGTTCGGTCTTATTGTGTTATCCAAATGGTAAGTATCGTGGAGTACAGTAAGTATACAGGCAATTGATACCGCATATATTATCTTTACCGCCGATGACCGATAAAGCAAAAGCGCACCTTGCACTCTTAGGTGCCAATATATTCTACGGTGCGGGTTTTACTGTGGCAAAAATGGTGATGCCGCGCCTTATACAACCATTAGGGTTTATCTTCATCAGGGTGGGGGTGGTCATGTTTTTATTCTGGCTCAGCTATTTTGGTGGCAGCAAGTTCCGCGTTAAAATAGACCGTAAAGACTGGCCGTTGCTCATCCTCGGTGGTGTGTTCGGTGTGTCTATGAACCAGATGCTGTTCTTCACCGGGCTCAATCTTACTTTTCCTATACATGCCGCACTCATCATGATGGCTACACCGCTGCTCATAACTATCATCTCCATCTTTATGCTGCGCGAGCGGGTAACTATGGGCAAAGCATTCGGGCTGCTGCTGGGTGTGGGCGGTGCCTTCCTGCTCATGAGTGCAGGTAAGGAGCTCACCATCACAGGCAGCTCTGCCCTCGGCGATCTCTTTGTTTTCGGTAATGCCTCTTCCTATGCCATATACCTCGTTATTATAAAGCCACTCATGCACAAGTACAGGCCGGTCATCGTTATCAGGTGGGTTTTCTTTTTCGGCTTTCTTATAGTTGTACCATTCGCCTGGCCGCAGTTCTCTGCCATCCGGTGGGCGCAGTTCCATCTTACCGACTACATATGTGTAGCCTTCATCGTCGTTTGTGTTACCTTCTTTACCTACCTGTGGAATATCTACGGGCTGCACATATTATCACCTTCAGTTGCCGGTGCCTATATTTACATGCAGCCCATATTTGCGGCCATTATTTCAGTGGTTTTTGCCGGCGAAAAGATCACCGTTGTAAAGGTGCTTGCCACTATACTTATTTTTACGGGTGTATACCTGGTCAACTTTGGGTTTAAGAAAAAAAGCAGCGACCTGGAAGAAGAAGTGATGCCGGAGTAGATCACTTCTGGATACTTTGTTTTTTTAAATAAAGTTTATATTTTGTGGTTATTATGATCATTGATAAACGCAAACCAACCACTTATGTTTTACAGAATTGATGTAGACAGGAGCATAGCTGAAAAATTATGGGTGCTCGATTCCGATACCGACCTGGATGCCCTTAAGAGAAGGCCGCCCTTTTGTGATTCGGGAAAATTAATGATTCTCATAGGCGGCCAGTTCTTATCTGAGAATGATGCAGTATGCCCCGACAAAAGGCAGAATATATACACACACTTCTACAAAGCTACAGGCGCTATAGAAACAGCAAAGCCTGATATGGAAGAGTTATAATTTTATACAATGTCCGTACAATACCTCTTCACATCAGCACGTTTAGGCTTCCGCAACTGGCTGCCTGCTGATGTTGCATCCATGGCCGCAATTAATGCAGACCCTGCCGTGATGGAGTTTTTCCCGGTAATACAAACCTTGCAACAAACAGAAGCATTTATAGAACGGATGCAAAAGCAAATAGCGGAGAGAGGCTATTGTTATTTCGCTGTAGATGCACTTGCCGATGGCGCATTTATAGGCTTCATCGGCCTCTCCTACCAAACATTTGAAGCAGACTTCACCCCCTGCACCGACATAGGCTGGCGGCTCGCGCAGAAAGAATGGAATAAAGGCTACGCTACTGAGGGTGCGCAAAGATGCCTGCACTATGCGCTACATGAGCTGCACCTGGATAAAGTAGTGGCTATGGCACCAAAGGTAAACGTGCGCTCCATAAACGTCATGCAGAACATAGGTATGCATGAAACAGCAGGCTTCATACATCCGCTACTGGCAAACGATGAGCGACTGAAGGAATGTGTGCTGTACGAAACGTACTAATCCGCTATTGGGTCAGCGATCTTGCCATCTATTACGTGCCAGTTCTGGGTCTCTTTCACCACCTTTACATGCTTATGCATGCTTTTCTGTACGGCCATTTTGCTCTTTTCAGCGGCAGCCAGGCTGTCGGCATGTTGCTGTTCCATAGCTTTAACCTGCGCCACACCCTGTGCTATACCAATAGTGGTACCCGAGGTTATACCTGCTTTGTTGCCGACGCTGTAGCCACTATCATATGCTGTTTGCTTGATACCGGACATCGCCATAAAGAACGCTGCAACTCCTAACACGAGACCTATTATCAGGCCGATCAATATTTTTTTCATTGAGTAGTTTTTTATTTCAGCTTATATGGTTGCCATTACTACATGGATAAAGCTGCTTAATCGAATTATTTTTTAAGAGTGATAAATGTACAACAATCGTATTGTAAATACATTCTACTTCAAGAAAATAAAGGTATTTCTGTTAAGTAGTAATATTTATTTCTTAACAATATAATTACCTTGTACATTATTGGCATACAAATTGCTTACATTTATTGTACACCACTTATACCAATACCGCTTTGAGCTTAAAAATACATTTACTTTTATTCTTTGCGATAGCATCATGCCTGGCCGCTAGTGGTCAGGTATTAAATCCGAATATTGATTTTGAATCAGGGACTACTACGCACTGGAACTTTTTTATAGGTACCTGTTGCCCGATATCCACTCCCATCAGTACTGCGGCTATTGTCAACCGGCATACGCTCACCTCGGGTACGGCTGTTGATCCCTACGGATTATTCCCGATCATATCTCCTGATGGCGGCCACTACTCGTTAAGATTAGGCAACGATTCTGCAGGTGCACAAGCTGAAAAAGCCCGCTATTTTATACACGTCCCACACACATCATCAGAATTCAGTATTCTTTTCCGGTATGCTGTCGTATTCCAGGATCCCGGTCATCCCGCATTTGCACAGCCGAGGTTTGAGGTAAATGCATATGACTCGGCAACAAACGATACTATTACCTGCGCCCAGTTTACTTATGTTGCGGATTCTACCATACCCGGTTTTCACCGGTCGTTGCTCGATACCATTGTATTTTACAAAGGATGGACCACCGGCAACATAAATCTTACCGGCAGGGGCGGCACTACTATCATCATGGATTTTGCTTCCGGCGATTGTGCGCTTGGAGCCCATTTTGGTTATGGGTACCTGGATATGAGTACGGGGTTATTTGCGGTGGAGGCTACTAATTGTAATACAGACTCGGTTACACTGAATGCCCCGGGCGGTTTCGATCATTATTATTGGTACGATTCCACACTCACCACTTTATTGGCCACTACGGCATCAGTTACGCTACCTGTGTCCGTTGACCCGGTCACGTATGCTGTCATACTCAGGCCTGCGAACGGTTATGGGTGCGATGATACGCTATATACCGTTTCCAGGTCCTCGCGGCTCAGCCTGCTCACACATAATAGCAGCATGGTCCTTTGCAATGGTCATTATGCACCGATGACGGTACAGGCAATAGACTCTACCGGGCCGCTCACGTATTCCTGGGCGCCACAAACAGGTTTAAGTTGCACTACTTGCAATAGTACCACCGTGTCGTTCGGCACCAGCACCACGTATATAGCTACTGTTACCGATACACTAGGATGCCAGGTATCCGATACCATTCACGTAGCAATGGACTCGCTGTCGTTGACCGTATCAGACAGTATGGCCGTTTGTAAAAAAACGGATGTTGCTCTTGTATCTATAGCTACTGGCGAGGCCTTACCCATCAACTATTCCTGGATGCCGCCTACTGCCCTCAGTTGTACGAACTGTGCTGCCACAACTGCCAGCCCTGATGCCACTGTTTCTTACACCGTAACAGTTACAGATAGCAATAGCTGTAGCAAACAGGCTACAGTGCAGATATTCTTCGACTCCGTAGCGATCCACTCCGTTCGGGATACCAATATTTGTGCCGGTTTTCCATTGGTACTGAATACCGGCCTAGCCACCAATGCCTCGTCCGCCAATTACGTATGGTCGCCAACCGACGGGTTGAGCTGCGTTTATTGCCCCAACCCAACAGCCACGCCGGACAAAACAACAAGCTATGTGCTCACGGTCACCGATGCTAACCAATGCAGTGGCACAGATACAGTATTGCTTACGATCGATCATTGCGATATAGTCTTCCCATCCGCATTCACGCCGGATAAAGATGGATTGAATGATGTGATAAGAGCTGTGGGGCATTTGGATCACTACACTAATTATGCATTAACGATCGTCAACCGCTGGGGAGCGCGCGTTTTTTATACAAATGATATTTATACCGGCTGGGACGGGGTGTATAATGGAGTTCCACAGGATCTTGGAACCTACTTCTACCTAATGTCTTACACTTTGTACGATAAAAAGTACATGATGAAAGGAGATTTTCAGTTGATCAGGTAGAACTACCCGTTCTGCTTTTTACTTTTTGCTGCCTACACACTCCAGGGTATGGTAGGCGTTGTACCAGGCAAAATAATACCCCCGCGGTTGCCGACCTCCACACTCCCAAAGCGGGACGCAAATACTTCGGGCAGCGCCCTGTCGCCGGGTACAGAGAGCCACAGCCGCAGCAGGTGCCGCTTTTGTGCTGCATCTTCCCAGTCTTCAAAGCCGGTGCGGTCGTGTAGCAGCCCGTGGTTATATACAAACTGCATATCGCCCGGCTCCAGTTCCATAGATAAGTTCAGCTGTGGGTCATTGGCTAGCCGGTCAAACAGGTCCAGCGCCTCAACATGCGCCGGTGTAAGGCGTGGTGCATCTTCAAACCGCTGTGCCGAATCAATATATTGCCGCTGGTAAAATATAGTAAGCAGCCCACCCTCAAAACTGAACACAGGTATCAGCAGGTACGGCAGCATACCCTCCGGCACCTCGCCACGGCGGTCGGTGGCTATGGGTTGCAGCAGTAGTTGCAGCAGGTCGGGGTGTGCTTTGCGCATTTCATTAAAGATCGTGGAGGCGCTCACCAGCAGCGATGCGCCCCCTGTCTTAGCCTTATTGATGCACAGCAGCCCCACAACATCTGTGGAGTCTGTATGAAAGGTCTGTCGTTCGTTGGTTTGGTAAATGCGCACATTCGGGTCGTTGCTGCTCAGGCCCAGGTCGCGTACATGGCCCAGCATATGCCCTTTCGCGTTCTGCGATCTTGGGGTGCCCAGGTGGCATCCTAATCCGTAAAATATAGTGCCCGCCTCGCGCTCACTATATTTGGCCACAGGTAGTCCACGAAGCAATGCAAAGCCACGCCCCTCAACCAGCTCTTTGCGTAAAGCGACAAGCCGGCCAGCAAGCCCGGGTAAAGGAAAACCCGCACCAGTAAGTTCTGCGATATTCTGCCCGGATGCAAGCACAGGCGCGGCAGCCACTTCCAGCTCTGCAATATCAGCTGCAGACAGCTGTAGCATCCATTCGTACTTCCTTCGCGCCATATCCGGTCCATACCATGTTGATGCCGAATGCTGCTCGCCGGGCAATGATTGCGCTGCTTCTTGTTCCATGCTACATATGCTTTTTGCATAGCTAAAGTACAGAATCCGGGCAATAGCACGAAACAGCTTTCTATTTCACCCGCCGAAGCCATAGCGAAGGAGGGCTACCTACTATGGACTAATGACTAACGACTATCTACTAACGACTGCACCGGCGAAATAGAAAATAACAATACGCCCATAATCATATTAACATCATCGGTTAGTTCTCAGGTGGTAACTTTGTACATCTTTTAAAAACAACCACCATAAAAACAATAATGACTATCGGGTTAAGTGAACCTAACGAAAATACTGACAATGAGTCAGAGGGTGGGTCGGAAAATTACCGTCTTGTGGAGCGACACTTTAATTCCC
>Ga0316218_1000070_pt1 | contig 144126 bp, 156 predicted proteins | sample TBH18003metaG_FD_203634 | JGI IMG/M metagenome (GOLD analysis project Ga0316218, IMG submission 203634) | Freshwater microbial communities from Trout Bog Lake, Wisconsin, USA - TBH18003 | ecosystem: Environmental > Aquatic > Freshwater > Lake > Hypolimnion/Profundal zone | place: USA... | reverse complement strand
TGACTTGCCTAGCTTTGCTATAATGGCGGCAGTCACATGCGCCCGTAGCTCAGCTGGATAGAGTGTTGGTTTCCGAAGCCAAAGGTCGCGCGTTCGAATCGCGCCGGGCGCACCATAAGCTACTCGCGTTCAGCGATAACATTAAGAATAAATCATGTTAAATGACGCGGCATGGAGATTTCTTATTTGGCTAGTTGAGTGGGGATTTATTTGGATCACCATGGTTTTTTACATGATCGCCTTGTACCCTTAGAAAAATAGACTGTAGATATCAGTCTATTATTAAAATTCAGTGATAGTAACCACTCACAAACTTTTCTTTGGCCTGTTAAATTAAATACTCTTTTAAATTAACCTCAAGCAAACTTTGGTCTATACAACCTCTAGTTTAAAATTTAGTGCTGACAATAAACTTGAGTATCCACTGGTCTGAGACAGCATTTAGCCCACGTCCAATTCCTGCATTAAAGCCGTATTCCCCTATTTCTGTATCGATCACCGCATACATGGTCTTGCTATTAGCGCTTAAAGACTGAAAGTGACTCAAAGGCCCAAGGTCATTGTAACTTTCTAAGCCAATTTGCGTTTTTTGTGTAATAGCATAATTTGCCTTGATATCGAGCCCGCCTGTTACGGGGCCCCCTCTAACATCCATGGCACTTTCTGCACTAATATTTGCCCCTAAAGTCCAAGGACCGAGATGCCAGCCTAATATGCCTTTTAGTTCTGCGTTCCATGGTTTGGGAGCAACGGCTAATGCCTGCTTACCCATCTCTAAATTAACACCCCAGAACATGCCCTCACTTTCATGTGGTGCTATATATTTAAGTCTAAGCTTTCCGCCATCACCATTAAGACCGCCTTCTGCATCATGACTTGTCAAAAGATAAATACCGAATTCTAGGGTATCGGTAAGGCCAATATTTATCTCTGGAGTTAATCTGTACACATGTTCTGAGGGTCGTTGACCAGCGTATTCAGGAGCTAATCGGTTAGAGAATACATAATTGTTATGCCAGTCAATACTCACATCACCAGGAGCCTCTTTATCATCGAGGTAAACTTGGATTTCTTCAGAGGCCGCATTGGCAATCTGCGATGACCATGTAGCCCAAACCACAGCTACTAATAAAAATTTATTCATTCTGTTTCTTTGGTATTTCAAATGAATGAGAAGGAATTATTTCAGTTAAATATTACTTTTGAATGATTAAAAACGCCAATAGTGATCTATCAGTAATGCAGCAAACAACAAACTTAAATACAGAATCGAGTACTTAAATGTCCTCTTAGCCAAGTCATCTGAATAGTTGCGATATAAGCCAATCACATACGCCAAAAATATAGCATCTAAGATAATGGCAGATAAAAGGTAAATCAAACCGCTCATCCCAAGACCATAAGGCATAAGGGATACGGCGATTAAAATAATGGTGTAAAGCAAAATATGGAGCAATGTAAAAGCCTCACCGTGCGTGACTGGCAACATAGGCATCCCCACCTTAGCGTATTCTTCGCGTCTATATAAAGCCAGGGCCCAGAAATGCGGCGGTGTCCATGTAAAGATAATTAAGAACATAATCAACGCTTCTGGTGACACGGTATTAGTCACTGCAGCCCAACCCAAAATCGGTGGCATCGCGCCAGAAGCTCCGCCTATCACGATATTCATCGGCGTGGCTGGTTTTAAGAATATAGTGTAAATCACGGCATAGCCCACAAAAGTGGCTAAAGTTAGCCACATAGTGAGTTCATTAACGTAGAAATACAAAATAGCCAAACCAGTAGCACCCAGAATACTCGCGAAAACCATTGTTTGAGTTGAAGACACATTACCAGTGGGGATGGCACGGCCACGCGTGCGCGCCATAATCGCATCAATTTTATGTTCTATCAGGCAATTGAAAGCAGCTGCAGCACCCGATGCGAATGCAATACCAATGGTTGTTGCTATCAGTATCGGCCATGGCACCATACTAGGCGTGGCAAGAAACATGCCGATCATTGCTGTAAAAACAATCAGTGATGTGACTCTTGGTTTACATAATGAGAAGAAGTTTTTAAAGCTCAATCCCAAGCTTTGCTTAGTTACTGTTGCTGCAATACTCATAAAAATCTCACACTTATTATTAATTTGTTATGTGAATTAACAATTGATATTAAAAAGAGGTTAGCCATGCTCATTACCGGTATGGTCTCGTAATTTTAGAGTTAAGGATGACTAAAATAATGACTAGCAACCCTGCTGTAAAATTGTGCGCCACAGCTAACACCAACGGCAAATGAAGCACTAAGTTAGCAATGCCCAAACTCACTTGAACGCAAAGAACCACCAATAACGCGATACCTAGATTTCTTAACTGCCAGTATTTTAATACAGTTAAGCCAATAAACCCTAGATAAATGAAGGTGATCAGAGCGCCTAGCCTATGTGTCCATTGTATTGCGGTAATTGTCTCCAAGCTTAACAGGCCTCCACTGGCGTTTTGGCCTAAATTATGGACTAAATGAAATGCCTCTTTGAAGTTCATGTCTGGCATCCACAACCCGTGACAAGTTGGAAAGTCAGTACAAGCCAGCGCCGCATAATTAGTGCTGGTCCAACCACCAAGGAAAATCTGCATAAAGATAATCAGCAATGCTAAGCGTATTGGAACTATTAAGCGGCTTGACTTAACAATACTTGATGAATAATTACCCCAATGCCTATGTGCCAACCAAGCCAGTATCGCAAGCGTCGTCATGCCACCAAGTAGATGCGCACTAACAATCACAGGCTTGAGCAATAAAGTCACCGTCCACATGCCAAGCATGGCCTGAAAGCCTATTAATAGGACTAAAAAAGTGGGAGTCCAAGCCGATACATTCATTTCACGCCTAACGCGCCAAGCTAATAGGCCTATCGTGAACACGATTAAGCCTAATGTACCCGCTAGATAGCGATGCGCCATTTCACGCCAAGCCTTACCAACCACGACTGTACTTTGTGGATAAACAGATTGTGCATTTAGAATGGCGGTTTTACTTTGCGGAACCGTAAGGTTGCCATAACAACCTGGCCAGTCCGGGCAACCCAGACCAGCATCCGTTAGACGAACATAGGCCCCTAACACAACCACACATAATGCCAATAGAGCGCCGACTAAAACCAACGATCTAAATAATTGGTAACTTTTCGATTGGTATTGCATAGATTGATTCATACTAGCCAGCCCAGGAATATCTTAATAAACGAATTATATCTTTACGCACATCAGCCAACAGCACTGCAGATTGATAACTCATCATCAGATGCCCGAGCGGATCTACCAAATATAACTGATTACTACTCAAGGCATCTTCATCTTTAAGCTGAAACTGCTTTGACAAAGAAATCACATCCTCGCTTGGCTGATTGATGATGATGAGATCTGGATAATCTTGCTTAATTGAGCTGACATCTTGCATTGTCGTAATCAATACCCGTTGCACACGCGGCATGTCTTTGTAAAGAGAGACATGCAATTGGCGCATATCGTGAAGTTTATCTAAGCACAACTTTGGACATTCTGCAGCAACGTATACAATGCTCCACCGCTCTTTCCAAAAAAGTGGCATAAGTGCTTCAGAATCATCCGTTTTAAGCTGAGTAACCTCGCTTAACAAGCGAGGGGGAGTCACTAGATCGCCCAGACTTGCACCATTCGGTTTCCAATTAAGCTGGAACATCATGATTACAACAATGATGGGAACGATAAAAAATATAAGCATATAAACAAATACCTTACGGCCTTTGGTTTGCATTGCTTGTTCTGATAGTTGACTGTCGTTTTGCATGTTCTACTCTAATAAAATAATGATATCTAGCCGATGATTGGCTTGATGGTAAATAAGTCTAATAGTCGTTACGGAAACTCACTCGGCTTCACCTTAGACACACTCATATAAATGAAAATAAGCAATGTGGCTAAAGCAAACCCAAACCATTGGTAGGCATAACCCATATTTGTGGCTATTCGCTCTGCTGGCATCTGCCAATTGCGTACAAATCCACCTGCATCACTATGCTGATCTAGTTTAATGGCCATTTTAGATACTGAAAATGGCACAGAGTGCTTATAACGCTCCATATCCATATTTTGCCAAACCTGATCAATGGTTTGAATGTTTGTGTTGACAGAAGGTTTTGCTTCTAAACTAAAGATCTTCTTACTTGGCACCCAAACCTGGCCTGTAACAACCTGCGGGGTAAGGGGGGTCGTAAATAACGGCAATTCAGCATGCGTATCTTTACCAAGAATCCAACCTCTGTTAATCAGCACATATTCATTGGTTTGATCAATCTTTAATGGCGTAATGACATGATATCCAACACGATCACCTTCAACCTGATTGTCTAACAGAAACTGATATTTTGGCTCATAAACTCCAGACACAGTCACTTTTTTATAATTCCATGCATCTACATTTAATACTTTAACTGGAAACTTAAGTGCACTTCCAACTACAGCCTGATTATATGCAGCTTGGATCAATACCTTTTGCTGCGCCTTGTTATATTGCCAAAAACCAAACTTGATAAATAGCGGAATGCAAACTAACGTTAGCAAAATACCAAGTAAACTAGGTTTGAAAATTATGCGTTGCATTTTAAATTGATTTATTCCTAATTGCATTTGTTGACTAGGCATCTCATAATGGACGTTCAAAACAAATCTTGGACAGCATTATGTTAGTAAAAGTCATCATCGTTTTAACTTTAATTGTAATTGTAGGCAGCTTGTTTTCAGCTTTATTCTTTTTAGTAAAAGATAAAACTGGCAGTGATCGTACGGTAAAAGCACTCACTATTCGGATTGGCCTATCAATTACTTTGTTTCTTTTATTAATGCTTGGTTATTACTTTGGTCTCATTGGTCAACCACATCCTTAATTGAATCTTTAATGCACAACAACCTATAAGGGAAATATTCATTGTTGTGCGCTAAATAAAAAGGGCGATGCTCATGCATCGCCCTTTTGTATGAATCTAACTTAGAGCCAATACACGAATATAAACAAACCTAACCAAACCACGTCCACAAAGTGCCAATACCATGCGACACCTTCAAAACCAAAGTGATGCTCAGGCGTGAAGTGGCCTTTCATACAACGAATTAAAATAACGATCAGCATGATCGTGCCTAATGTCACGTGAAAACCATGAAAACCAGTGAGCATGAAGAAAGTAGCGCCATAAGCACCACTACCTAAAGTGAGACCCATTTCCGTATAGGCTTCATGATATTCAAATGATTGACAGACCAAAAAGGCAATGCCTAAAACGACTGTAAGAGCCATGCCAGCAATTAATTGATTACGATTATTTTTAATAAGCGCCCAGTGAGCCCAAGTAATCGTAGCGCCCGATGTTAATAGCAGCAACGTGTTAATGGCTGGCAAACCCCAAGCTGCCATCGGCTTAAGCAAGCCTGGCTTGTATTCAATGCCAAGCACTGAACCACCAGGCCCTGCGGATGGCCATGTACCTAAGAAGTCTTTATAAAGAGTAAACGAAGGGTCAAAACCAGCTAAAGCTGGAACAGACAATATCCGCATATAAAACAACGCGCCAAAGAACGCCGCAAAGAAGGCAACTTCAGAACATATAAACACGATCATACCAATACGGAATGACTTATCTTCCCAATGTTTAAATTGGCCAGTAATACTCTCAGTAATAATGGTACCCATCCACTTGGCCACCATGCTTAATATAATCGCAGCGCCTAGGTACATCATCCACTTGCCAGGTGCTTGAAGGTAAGCTAAATCTTTACTTCTATCGGTAGCTAAAGTAAAAATAAAACCTGAAGCTAGAGATAACAAACCTGCAGATATAACTGCTGGATATACGCTACCGTGAGGTACATAATAATGATTGTTTGAATGTGTCGCCATGCATTGACTCCCCTGCATTTTTTATAATTCTATTAAATTCACAATGGCTGATAACCGCCACTACCTCGCCTTAACTTGCTTAACCACAACTACTTAATTATCTTTCTTCACCGCTGGAAAAAATGCATAAGATAAAGTCATCTCAGATACTTCTTTAGGTAACTCTGCACTAATAAAAAACCTTAGTGGCATTTCTTTTTCTTCTCCTGGTTTAAGTGACTGCCTCACAAAACAAAAGCACTCAATTTTCTTAAGATTAGAAGCTGCAATCCCTGGTGTGACACTTGGAACCGCTTGCCCTGCCACCACCTCATTAGTCGTATTTTTCGCTACAAAAACCACCGTTGTAATTTGTCCAGGGTGCACTCTAACGCTAGATTGCTTAGGATAAAAATTCCAACCTAAACCAGGCATTACGCTTGTGACGAACTGTACATCTACCCAACGACTTGTATCCACTATAGCTTTAGACGACTCAGCGGCTGAAGTGTTAGTTTTACCATTCAATCCCGATACGGTGCACAACACGTTGTACAAAGGAACCAAGGCAAATGCAAATAAGATTGCACCAAGCACCAACCAAACCAACTTGCGTACTAATTTTTTGTTCTTTGCATCCAATAACTGCTTAGGTGTATTGTTTTTACTTTCGTCGTCTAATGATGCCATATTGTAAACATCGAAGTGACATACCAAATTAAAGCAATACCACCCAAAATATAAGCAATCTTCTTGCTGCTAGCTTTTGTACTTGTTTTTTTATCGTCCATATTTTTCCAAACAAATAACCAACTTAATTCATTCAAATTAAGCTGGTTATTTGAAACCTATTTAACTGTCGGTTGCTCTGTAAAGCTATGGTAAGGAGGCGGGGATGGAAGAGTCCACTCCAAACCTTTAGCGCCTTCCCACACTTGATCAGTCGCTTTTTTACCGCCTCTTGCACAAGTGACAATGTTATAAACAAATAACAATTGTGAGAAACCAAGAACGAAGGCAGCGATTGATGAAATCATATTGAATTCAGTGAACTGCAAAGCATAGTCTGGAATACGACGTGGCATACCCGCTAAACCTAAGAAGAACTGTGGAATAAAGGTTAAGTTAAAGGATATTGCAGTTAACCAAAAATGTAATTTACCTAATTTCTCGTTATACATATGGCCAGTCATTTTAGGTAACCAATAATAAGTACCCGCCATAATGCCCATGATGCCACCAGCGAAAAGTGTGTAGTGGAAATGCGCTACGACGAAATAACTATTATGGTATTGCGCATCAGCTGCAACGTCTGCTAACACTAGGCCAGTCAAACCGCCGATACCAAATAAGATAATCCAACCTACTGCAAATAACATGGGTGTTTCAAAGCTCATCGAGCCTTTCCACATGGTTTTAATCCAGCAGAAGAACAGCACTGCCAATGGCAATGAAATGGCCATCGTACTATACATAAAGTAGAGCAATGCCGGCACTGGCATACCTGCAGTAAAGAAGTGATGCGCCCAAACCACAACAGCTAACGCACCAATTGCCCATAATGAATATACTTGAGCCTTATAACCATACATAGGTTTACGTGAAAATGTTTCTAAGATTTGAGGAATGAATCCCCAAACTGGAAGTAACAAAATATAAACTTCAGGGTGTCCAAAGAACCAAAATAAATGTTGGAACATAATGGGGTCGCCGCCGCCAGCCGCATCAAAGAAATGCGTGCCGAAATGGCGATCAGTTAATAACATCGTCACCGCACCAGCTAAAACAGGAATGGTTGCGATAAGTAAGAAAGCAGTAATTAACCAACCCCATGCAAACATAGGCATTTTCATTAACGTCATACCAGGGGCACGCATGTTGAATAAGGTCACAATAATATTGATTGAACCCAATACAGAAGAGATACCTAGCAAATGCACGGCGAAAATAGCAAAGTCAACACCGATTCCACCTTGCACAGATAATGGCGGATAGAAAGTCCAGCCTGTAGCCAGTGCGCCATCACCGATACCAAATAACGCCAATGTGAAAGGTAAGGTTAAAAGAATGGCTGAGGGAGGTAATAACCAGAAACCCCAGTTATTCAAACGCGGTAAAGCCATATCAGGCGCACCAATTTGCAACGGAATCATCCAGTTAGCAAAACCGGTAGCTGCTGGCATCAATGCCGCAAAAATCATGATTAGCGCATGCACGCCAATCAACTGATTGTAAAACTCAGGATTCATCAACTGCAAACCCGGCTGAAATAATTCAGCGCGAATTGCTAAAATCATGACGCCACCTACTAAGAACATAATTAGCGCAAAGGTTAGGTACATCGTACCAATGTCTTTATGGTTAGTTGTTGTTAACCAACGCATAATCCCCACAGGATGATCATGATGCTCTTCATGGTGTGCTACCGTTGTTGTACTCACTGTCTTCTCCTAATTACTAAACAAAATAATTATAAACTTCTAAAATCGCTTTTGGTGTTATTCAATCTTTCGATTCACTCAAAATTACTTATTGGCGCGCTGCTTTAACCTGCGCTGGCTGCAAAACATCGCCGACGCTGTTACCTAAAGCGTTACGCTCATAGGTAATGACTGAAGCAATCTCTGTATCATTTAACATTGTTTTCCAAGCTGGCATCACACGGATACCATTTAAAACGCGATCTAAATGACTATCTTTAAGGTACTTACCATCTGCACCAAAAATCGGACCATTGGCAATTTTACTACCCGTTAATGGTGGGAATGCTGGGGGCAAACCAGCACCAGTTATTTGGTGGCAAACAGCGCAGTTCTTTTCATAGACGTTTTTACCATTCGCAACGAGATCCTCTTTCGTCCACTCTTTATCAGAACCAGCTGAAGCTTTAGCAAGTTCGTCTTTTTTGTCTGCAACCCATATTTTGAATTGATCCATAGGAACTGCATCAACCACTACAGGCATATAGCCATGACCTTTGCCACATAACTCTTTACATTGGCCACGATAAGTACCAGCCCTATCCACTTGAACCCATGTTTCACGGAGAAAGCCAGGCACAGCAACACGTGATGAACCAAATTGAGGCACCCACCAGTTATGTAGCACATCATTTGAAGTCATTAGAATACGTACTTTTTCACCTACTGGAAGCACTAGATGATTATCGACTTCTAAAAGATAGTGATCATCTTTTACACCTTGAAAGCCTTTTTCAGTTTGCTCTTTTGGGGTAGATAAATTACTGACGAATTTAATGCCTTTAGCATCACCATCCATATACTCATACTGCCAGCGCCATTGTGAGCCAGTAATTTTAATTACCATAGTTGCTTTATCACGGGTATCTTCCATCATCACTACACTGTGATAAGCAGGAATGCCCATGATAACGAAGTCGATTAGTAAAAGAATGACAAATGGGATCAACGTCCAGAAAATCTCTACCGCAGTTGAAGGCACTTTATCAAAAACTGGTTTATATGCTTTACTTTTTCTATGTGCAAATATTGAATAAATCATAATCAACAGAACAACAACGAAAATAATCCCTGTAATTGTCATAAATTTATTATGAACATGGAGGGTATCCAGTGCCATAGGGGTAGCAGGTGTGGGGAAATTCCAAGAATAATCCGCATACACATTAATTGAAGCAAGCATTGCTAAAATGCCTAAACTAATTCTTCTAAAACCTTGCATAAAACATGCTCCAAAACTAATTAATAAATATTTCTTATTTTTTGTCTAAGCTCACGCGCAAACATTGTGCGTTGCCCATCGTTTATAAAATACCTGCCAAACTCAACTTCCTTGCCATGCGAAGTGATAAAAAGTCCAATTTTTCTTCCACTAGCATGTCTTTGTTCCAGATCGCGCACAATAACTTGTGCCCAATAGCGCTGAAATGTAGTTGTAGTTAATTCTTTATAGTTTTTTTTCTCTACAATAAGATTTTCATCAGTTATCGTAATGCTCTCATAGTCATTTGAATGCAAATACACGTAATAAAATGCACCAGCAAGCCCTAAAATTTCCAACCCCGCAAACGGCAACACCAACCATGCTCCCATTAGCGAAAAACTGGTGGCAACTATTAAAAGAATCAAAAATAAAACAGCCAACACTTTCACACTGCCTGTTGGTGACAAAGAATTATTTGGCCTTAAAATTATCTTGATATCGAGATCAGATACTTGCATCTACTATCCTTAGGTCGCCCAAACTTATACTTAGCAACTGGTGCGACATTTCGTCACAGCAGAAAAATACCACACAACACGGCTTCACTCAAGAGGAAAGTTACAATTTTGTAACAATTGCGTAATTGGCAAGTGGATTTTATTGGTGCGACTTCATGCAACATCATACGTCGACAATAGACGTAAAAAAAGCCTAGAACGTTGTGTTTACTAGGCTTTAGCTACTTCTTGAAACGCTTACTTGGTGCCGGGAGGGGGAATCGAACCCCCACGCTGTTGCCAGCGCGGGATTTTGAGTCCCGTGCGTCTACCAATTCCGCCATCCCGGCTCATGGAAAATACATTATCTGTATAATTGCAATACCGACATTATAGCAAGCTCTAAGACTTATGCGAACACAAGATTTCGATTTTTATTTACCTGATAACTTAATTGCACAACATCCAACCTCCGATAGAGCCGCTAGCCGCATGCTTCATCTAAACGGAACGAACGGTATATTAAGTGATAAAACATTTATGGATTTACCCAATTACCTGAATACTAATGATTTAGTAGTGTTCAATGACACCAGAGTCATTAAGGCGCGACTCTTCGGTAAAAAAGAAAGTGGCGGCAACGTTGAAGTACTTATAGAAAGAGTACTCGACGAACACACAGCTTACGCTCACGTTCGTGCTTCTCGGGCGCCTAAGGTTGGCACCAAACTAAAACTATCCAAAGCGCTGGATGTGTTAGTCATCGACCGCCAGGATGACTTATTTATGTTACGTTTTTTAAATGATGCATCCGTACTTGACACACTTGATCACTACGGAGCACTTCCCTTACCTCCTTATATTACCCATGAAGCAACTAGTGATGATGAAGAGCGCTACCAAACTGTGTTCAGTAAACATTTAGGCGCTGTTGCTGCGCCTACTGCAGGCTTACATTTTAATGATTCTATGTTAGCAAGTCTCAAGGATAAAGGGATTGCTGTTGCCTACGTCACACTGCACGTAGGCGCAGGAACTTTTCAGCCAGTTCGTGTAGACGATATCAAGGACCATAAAATGCATAGCGAGCTTTACAATATCCCTCAGACCACAATTGATATGATTGCTACAGCAAAATCAAATGGTGGAAAAGTGACGGCCATCGGCACCACAGCACTCCGTGCTCTAGAGAGCGCAGCTCAACATGGTAGATTAGAGCCAGGATGGAGCGAAACCTGCATTTTTATCACCCCTGGTTATGAGTTTAAGGTGGTCGATCGTTTATTTACTAATTTTCATTTACCTAAAAGTACCTTACTCATGTTAGTGTCAGCTTTTGCTGGCGCTGAGAACATTAAGCAAGCCTACGCATATGCCATTTCCCAGCAGTATCGATTTTTCAGTTACGGTGATGCTATGCTAATAGAAACCCACCCCAATAACCCATTGAACTGAATCAACAAATACTTTGACTAACTCAAGTATTATTTAAATATCGAAATGAAAGAATTTATGACCATTCCAAAATTATTATGCTCCCTAGCCTTATTTGCAACACTGCAACCGGCATACGCTGCCATTATTGCCGACGCTGAAGTTGTAATTAAAATTCCATTAGCAAAAAAACCTACAACACGTCCAATGACTGTGGCTTACGTGCCTAGCTTTAAGCATTATTACATTGCAGATGGCGGTCTAGCACCCATGGCTACTGAATATGAGTCTGCAACTTCTAAATCATTAGTTCACACCTACGATGAACTAGGCAAGTATGTAAGTTCAGCAAAGCCTGGTTACGACAATCGCTCCATTTACTACAATAGTAACAACGGAAAATTGGAAACAATTACCTACAATGTTTCTAGTGATGTCGGTTTTTCACCGAACACTGGCATCTACTCACTAGACATAGCGGAAAATGGTGAACTTAAAGATTCATCAAATGATGTCATCGAATTCAACCCAGCTTTTGGCGATGCTGCGACTATGCCAAGCTATAACCCTGATACTAATCAATACTATGCCAAACAAGAACATGGCAATAAAGTATGGGTAGTTGATTTAAAGTCGCGCGAAAAAATTCGAGAAATTGCTTTAGATTTGACGAAAGCAGGCGTTTCATACGACGATGTAAGCGATCACTTTGTGGCCTACAGCGGCATAAAGGGAGAAGAGCTAGTTTTGCTTGATGTGGACCACAAAGCTGTTTTGATATTCGATTTGAGTGGTCATTATATGGGTAAGAGTGAACTACCTAAAGAGTTAAAGCTGCGTTCACAAAACCACTTCAATGGCACTGGCTATACTAACAATATGTTATTTGTCTACAATGAACCTGAAGGTGAATTCGGGACGTACTATGGATTCAAAGTATTAAAAGGTAATTAAGTTTTTCTATAAAAAAGGCCAGAAAAAAACCGCCTTAGGCGGTTTTTTTCTTAGTAGTATTTTCTAAAAGATTAGAATTACTTGCCTAGCATGCCAGCAAGCTTACCTGACAACATGCCAAAAACAGCACCTAATACAACTGAAAGTGAAACCAATAATACTGGATTACTTAAATTTGTTGCAGTAACACTGCCAGCACCAGTCGTTTGTAATGCATAACCAGCTGTAGCGGCATAACCATAAACGTTTGCTGGTACTACTGACAATAAATCTTGTCCTGCCACAATGACCAAGAAGAATACTGTTACAGCAATATAAACTGCAGGTCCAGCTGCGCCAGCTAAGCCCAATGGATTTGCACCCACTAAAGCAAGAGCAACACCTGCTAGAACAGCACCATAGACCATGCCAACAATAGTTTTTTGTAATGCAGCGTTATCACCGCCTGTGTGGAAATAGCAACCCCAAGCAATAAATCCAGCCCAAACCAACACTGATCCTGATAATGGCCCTAAAGCCAGAAATGCCCATACTCCACCTAAGATGGCAATACTTAATGCTAATGCAGTTAATTTCGACATACTTTATCTCCTAATTATTATAATGAGTAGCTAGTTAATGCGAACAGCAGTGAGACATGTCGGGTAATTTTAATAGTGTTTTCTAGCCCCCGATCACATAACGCTAGGGGCATACTGAATGATTTTTATCAAAATGTAAACTTTTTTGTAAGGATTTGTAACAAATCTCAGAGGCGTTACTGCAAAAAATAATGGGAAGGCTTGCTGCTATTAGCTTTGCGGAAGTGAGCTTTAATTTTTAAGTTTGAATTTTAAGAGTTGGAAAGGATAAAAACTCAGAATCTTTATCCTTATTTAGGGTAAAAGCGCCGATATACTGCTAATAAAATGCCATTGTCCGCACAAACTCAACCACTTCACTCAGTGCAATAGACTGCGCATCTACTGACGTACGCCCCTTATACTCCACCAAACCATCAGCTAGACCGCGCTCGCCAATGACCAATCGATGGGGAATTCCCATTAAATCCGCCTCAGCAAACATGACACCTGGACGCTCACCGCGGTCGTCTAGTAACACATCGACCCCAGCAGCCAAAAGCGCATCATATAAATCATTAGACGCCAACTTAACTTCAGCAGATTTTTCATAACCTATGGCACAAATAGCGACTGAGAACGGCGCCATACTTGCTGGGAAAATAATACCTCTATCATCATTGCCCTGTTCAATGGCCGCGCCAACGATGCGCGAAACACCAATACCATAACAGCCCATTTCCATGACCTGCGTCAGGCCGTTTTCATCCAAATAAGTAGCGCTCATCGCTTCTGAATACTTGCTGCGTAATTGAAAAATATGTCCAACCTCAATCCCGCGGCACAACGATAACTTTCCCTGACCATCAGGACTCATATCGCCCTCAATGACATTTCGGATATCTGCAACTAAGCTAGGTTCTGGTAAATCACGTCCAAAATTCACACCGCTCAAGTGGTATTTCGGCTTGTTAGCGCCACAAACAAAATCACTCATTAGCGCTACGGATCTATCTGCAATGATTTTAACTTGCGCACCCACGCCAACTGGCCCAATAAAGCCTGGCGGGCAAAGTAAATTACTTCGCACTTCTTCTTCAGTGGCTAACCGAAACTCAGACATACCCTCTAATTTAGCAAACTTCACTTCATTTAGATGATGATCACCACGCAACAACGCTAAGTAAAATTGATCTTCTCCTCCAATGCGACTGGCTATTAATGCAATTGCTTTTACCGTTTTCTCAACACTTATATTAAGTAATTTTGCTACGTCCTCGCAAGTGGTTTGCTTAGGCGTATCTACCTCACACATAACAACACTTGCTTCAGCACGAGCACTGCTTGATGGTAATGCCTCAGCCAACTCCACATTAGCTGCATAATCAGAAGTTTCGCAATAGGCCAATCCATCTTCACCTGAATCAGCCAACACATGAAACTCGTGAGATCCATCTCCGCCAATTGCGCCGCTATCAGCTTTAACTGCACGGAACTTAAGCCCTAGTCGCGTAAATATATTGCTATACGACTGGTACATAGTTTGGTAGGTTTGTTCTAAGGAGGCGAAGTCAGTATGAAAAGAATAAGCATCTTTCATCATAAATTCACGTGCACGCATCACCCCAAAGCGAGGACGAATCTCATCCCTAAACTTGGTTTGAATTTGGTAGAAATTAAGTGGAAGTTGTTTGTAGCTTCGGATTTCTGAGCGCGCAATATCAGTAATTACTTCTTCATGCGTTGGGCCAAAACAGAATTCACGGCTGTGTCTATCTGTAATTTTAAGCATTTGTGGACCAAATACAGCCCAGCGACCTGTTTCTTCCCACAATTCCCTTGGCTGCACCGCTGGCATTAACAATTCTAGAGCGCCTGCTTTATTCATTTCATCGCGTACAATCGCTTCAACTTTTCGCATCACACGTAAACCTAAGGGCATCCAGCTATAAAGTCCTGATCCTAAGCGTTTAATTAGCCCTGCGCGCACCATAAGAATATGGCTTTGCAATTCAGCATCGTTAGGGGCTTCTTTTTGTGTGTTAAAGAAAAACTGTGAGGCGCGCATAGTAGTATCAAATCAAGGCTAAAACGCCGATTTTACAGAGAATCGCCACTAATGTCGCGTGTTTTAGAGCTAAGACGCTCCACTACTGCTAGGCATTAAGCCCCAACTCTTTAAGTGTCATCATTGCTAGGCACAAATCTTCCCAAGCGCTAGCCTTATCTTTCCAGTTCTGTAACAGATGTTCCAAATCATAAGTAGCAATCAAGGGAATTCCCGAAAAATCATTAATAATGCCTCTTAGTTCACTTAGTGTCTGTGTAGACTGCAATAAATATTGCACAGAACTTTCACCTAAAGCTACAACCACCTTAGGCTGTAAGGCTTTGGCCTCTGCTATGCTCTTAATAGAAACCATCGTAGCCTTGACCGCCATCGCCATCAACATAGCGCTTAACATTATCGATTCTTCAGGCTGTATGCCAGGAGCTAGCGCAAATAAATAATCGCCATCTTCACTACGCAAATACTGCAAACCTGAGACCTCCGAAACTGGCAATACAATCGCGGCAGCAATTGGCACGGGCTCTTGCTCAATTTGAAGCGTTGAAGCCAAATCATCCTCAACCTTAGGCGCCAACGAAGTTGGCAAGGAATTGCGCAATGTCCATAACGGCATCAATTCAAGCTCTCGCAACATATCTTCGCGCGTCATAGTGCCAACCCCATTAAAATTGCATCTTCACGACCGGTCGCCGCAGGGTAATAGTTACGCCTTACCGCCATTTCATTAAAACCAATATTCTCATACAAGGCCAGCGCCGAAACATTACTGGCACGAACTTCTAGAAACATATTGGCAGCCTGATAACTTTTAGCGATCTTGAGCATATACTCCAATAAAAATCGCCCTAAACCTTGCTTTTGATAAGTTTTGGCAATGCTTAAATTCAGTAAATGCGCTTCATCCAGCACGATCATTAATAGTGCATAACCAATGATTTTATTTTCTTGCTCTAATACCCAAGCGCTATGGCCAGAATTCAGCGAGTCACTAAAATTTCCGCGCGTCCAAGGATGTGAGTATATCTGCGGCTCTATTACCATCACCGCATCTAGGTCCTCTATCTGCATAGGCCTGAATTTATAATTGGCGTAGATCATATTGATAACTGAAGTCACAAACGCATCCCAAGTGCACGCTCCGCCGTTTTAAGTGCAACTCGATTGCGGATATAGATCGGCAGTGCGTCGCTGGCAGGCAATGCCTCGCCGCTAGAGAACCTAGTTAATGCCAAGCGCAATATTGCACTGGCTGCTGGCAATATTGCGCCTTGTATCGCTCGCAACTGCTCAGTATAAATTGCACTTAGTTGCGGTGCATAGGTCTGCCAACCGCTGCCGGCACCCACCCAATCAGAACCATTCAAGCTAGGCACAGCGTCCGGCTTGTATAAACCGGGAGGCATAACGGTTTGCCATTGCCCATCAATCTTTTCATATGCAGCATGATAAACCTCGCCCATACGCGCATCCAAACAGGCAATCACCTTGTTTGCATCGCTCTCCTCAGCTAGAGCTAACAAAGTACACACACCGGCCACAGGCAAATTGGTACCTAGACCTAATCCTTGCGCTACGCCAGCGGCAATGCGCACGCCTGTAAAGGATCCAGGACCTGCTCCAAAAGCCAAACCATCTAACTGAGACAACTGCAATCCTGCTGCCGTCAATAATGTTTGAATTTGCGGCAATATCAGTTGCGAATGCGTTTGCCCCGCATTGACCTCAAAGGTCATTGTTTTTCCACCCGCCAGTAAGGCAAGTGATAAATATTCAGTGGAAGTATCTAGGGCTAATAAATTCATAGATATGGGTTAATTGGATTCAGACGCTATTTTGCCACGCATCTGCTTAATATAGCCACGCTGCATTTTAGTTTCTAAGCGACGTTTTTGTGAACCCCGGGTTGGCCGCGTGGCGTAGCGTGGAGCTTGCACTTGATTTGCTGCGTTAATAATGTCATGTAACCGCTTAATGGCATCTTTCCTATTAGCTTCCTGAGTGCGATATTTCTGGGCTTTTAGTACCAAAACACCTTCGTCCGTAATTCGGCTATCCCTTAACTGCATTAATCGCTCCTTGAGCCAATCACTCAATGAAGAAGCCGTAATATCAAAACGTAAATGAATCGCCGATGAAACTTTATTCACATTCTGACCGCCAGCACCTTGTGCACGTATAGCGGTCAGCTCATATTCTGCTTCTGAAATAACAATCATAGACTGATGATTTCAAGCCTGGGTATCAGCATTATCAAGAGAAGAAAGCTTGCACATCAGTCAACTCTCGCGTTCTTCTAAATGGCGGCAAGCTTTGCCATATTTTCTTTCCATATGATTTAGTAATCAAGCGCGGATCACAAATCACTAGAACGCCTCTATCAGCTTCATCGCGAATCAAACGCCCAGCACCCTGCTTTAAAGTTATCACCGAATACGGCAACTGATATTCCATAAAAGCATTCCTACCTTCTGCATTTAATTTATCCACTCGTGCTGACAGCACGGGATCATCAGGTGGTGAAAACGGCAACTTATCTATAATGACTACGCTTAACGCCTCGCCACGCACATCCACACCCTCCCAGAAGCTTTGCGAGCCCACTAGCACCGCGTTGCCTAATTGACGAAAACGATCTAGCAATTCGGTACGTGAACTCTCTCCTTGCAATAGCAGGGGGCTTTCTATGCCATTCTCTGCAAACGCCTCTTTTAATAAAGCATGTATTTCTCGCATTGCCCGAAGGCTAGTTGATAATACAAATGCACGTCCGCCACTGGCTTGCAATACTGGAAGTGCCACTGCCGCCACACTGGCGCTGTAACTTGGGCTGTTCGGATCAGGCATATCTGGCGGAACATAGAGCAAGGCTTGGTCTGGGTAATTAAATGGACTTTCCCAAAACCCGGTTTTGGCATCTTGCAAACCCATTTGCGCAACATAGTGACTAAAGTCACTTTTTACCGCTAACGTGGCAGAAGTAAATATCCAAGCTCGCGGCTGAGCATTGAGCTGCTTGCCAAAACCTTCAGCTACACTTAACGGTGTTGCGTGCAATTGCACTGAATGCGTAAACACTTCTACCCATCGCACTAAGTTATCATTTTCCGCAGCGTGCCAGCGGCTAATTAAATCATATAAAGCCATGCTGCGCTGCCAGCACTTTTCAATAAGGGGGTCACGTGCAGCTTGTGTTTCCAGTATGGCTGATAGAGCCTTGAGCTGGCTTTGCATATGCAAAAACGCCTCTGAAAAACCCTTAAGCGCCAGTGCTTTTTGAACGGGCAAGCGTGTACCTTCGTAGGCAAATACCAATCTAAAATCTTTGGATGCTTTTTCTAATAGCGGAATCACTTTGCCTAACTCTACACAGTCTTTAGCTAAGGTTAAATGCGCGGCAGCACAGTCTTGTGCCAATTCATGTAATTGGCCAGTAGAAATATCTTCGCCGAAAAACAAGCCAGCTACTTCAGGTAATTGATGCGCCTCATCAAAAATTACCGCGTTCGCACTTGGTAGTAACTCGGCTACCCCTTCGTCCCGGAGCATCACGTCCGCAAAAAATAGATGGTGATTGACTACGACCACATCTGCGGCCAGCGCATTCTTACGTGCCTCCATGACAAAGCATTCTTTGAAATAACTACAATCCGACCCTAAACAGTTATCACGAGTCGAGGTCACGCTATTCCAAATCATCGCGTTTTCTGGCACTGAATTAAGCTCACCTTTATCTCCAGTCTTACTGTTTTCTGCAAAAGTTTTAATCAGGGGCATATAATTAGCCTCTTCGCGTGTTGCAAAGCGACCTTCGCTCTCGGCGCGATCCAGATGATAATGACAAACGTAATTGGCGCGACCTTTGAGCATAGCCACTGTGACTGGAACTTTGAGTGCATCACGGATGTTAGGTAAATCGCGACTAAATAATTGGTCTTGCAGGTTTTTGGTACCGGTAGAAATAATCACCTTACCACCCGTCAGCAAGGCTGGCACTAAATAAGCAAACGTCTTACCAGTTCCAGTGCCCGCCTCGGCAATCAACTGTGAGTTATGTTTGATCGCATCACTTATCGCTAAGGCCATTTCCAATTGTTGGCTACGCGCACTGTAGCCAACAATATGCTTGGCTAAAATACCATTTTCTTCAAAAACATGACGGATTGTGTGAGCGCTCATAGGGCACGGATTATCCCACGACTTTTTGTCATTGCAGCAAATTAGCTTCACTTAGCCCAATATTTTTATCGATAATTTTAATTATTAGCATTTTGCGTTTCTACTATAATTTCTTATAATCCAAGCGTGCTTAACTATATAAAAAATCCCTTTTTCATTTGCCTCCTATTGGCAGTGTTTACTACCTCTTGTGCGGCGATAGAACCAACTCCCACTGCAGTGAAGTCCCCAGAGAACATTAGCGCTGAGAATATTCCAGAAAATTGGACTGGCCGCGCCCGTGAAGTGCTAATCAACGCATTGAGTCTGACAGGCACCCGCTACCAATTCGGAGGAACTTCTCCACAATCTGGTTTTGATTGCAGCGGTTTCGTAAGCTATGTCTTTAAACAAGCGGCCAGCTTAACTTTACCGCACAGCGCATTAGCTATTAGTCAGCTCGGTGTCACAGTGCCAAAAAGTGAATTAAAACCTGGCGATCTAGTATTTTTTAATACAATGAAAGCGACTTTTTCGCATGTGGGTATTTACTTGGGTAATAATCGATTTATTCATTCCCCAAGCAATGGGGGCGGCGTCCGCGTTGAGAATATGCAAGACAGTTATTGGACTAGCCGTTTTAATGGAGCTCAGCGCATAGAATAAAGTGCAACTAAGTCAGCACTAGCGCTGTCAATCAAATATGGTTAAGAATGAATTTTACGCTTATCCACAATGACATCCTTACTGTTATACTTTGCGATCAAAACGTAAACTAATTACAACACTAACAGCAATATAATTATTGATAAATTTGAAACTAATAAAACTTAGTATGTCATAGACATACGTAATTAATTTTGATTGAAAGAATATTACATGCAAGCTCAAAATAAACACTCACGTTTTACCAAAATCGGATTAGTTGCCTCAGGACTAGTGCTCGGTTTAATGCTAAGTCTCACTTACTCAGCCGTAGCTGAAAAAACAGAGAATCCACAATTACCGCTTGATGATCTTCGCGCGTTCGCGGAAGTGTTCGGTAAAATCAAAAGTGACTATGTAGAGCCTGTTGAAGATAAAAAACTATTTGCAGAAGCCATTAGCGGAATGCTTACCGGCTTAGATCCTCATTCCACCTATATGGATGTAGATGCTTTTAAAGATATGCAAGCAGCGACGCAAGGTGAGTTTGGAGGATTGGGTATTGAGGTTGGAATGGAAGACGGATTAGTAAAAGTCATCTCCCCAATTGAAGATTCACCAGCCTATAAAGCTGGCATTAAAAGTGGAGACCTCATTGTGAAGTTAGATGACACGCCGGTCAAGGGCATGAATCTAAACGATGCAGTGAAGCATATGCGCGGCAAACCTGACACATCTATAGTGTTAAGTGTATTTCGTAAAAATGAAACGAAGCCACTCAGTTTCACCTTGATACGAGCAATCATCAAAAATAAGAGTGTTAAATATAAATTAACCGAACCCGGTTACGCCTATGCAAGAGTGACTCAATTCCAAGAGCACACTGGTGAAGATTTAGCTAAAGCGATTAAAGCCATGTACGACGAAAACAAAGGTCCATTTAAAGGATTTGTGTTAGATCTGCGTAATGATCCAGGTGGTTTATTAAATGGCGCAGTTGGTGTTGCGGCTGCGTTCTTGCCAAAAGATGCTTTGGTAGTTTATACCGAAGGGCGTGCACCTGATTCTAAGATGCAGTTAACGGTAAGCCCAGAGAACTATGCACGTGGTGGGGCTGAGAAAGATTACATTAAAGATTTACCGGCAGATTTAAAAACAGTTCCGATGGCAGTATTAATTAACAGTGGCTCTGCTTCGGCTTCAGAAATTGTAGCTGGCGCTTTGCAAGACCATAAACGCGCCACACTATTAGGAACGCGAAGTTTCGGTAAAGGCTCAGTGCAAACCATTATGCCCATGAACAATGGTGCTGCAATAAAGATAACTACAGCCCGGTATTTCACACCAAAAGGAAGATCAATTCAAGCTAAAGGCATTGTGCCAGATTATATTATTGAAGATGGTACAGATCAGTCTAACAATATGTATGAAGCCGATTTAAATCATCATTTATCCAACCCGATAGATCCTAAAGCGGGCGAAGTTAAAGGAGTTGCAAGCACAACTAAAGACAAAACAAACGAGCAGAAATATGCTGAGACTAAGGGCCCAATTGAGCCAGCCACTAAAGATGATATCCAATTTATGCAAGCGATGAATTTTCTTAAAGGCTTTCCAGTTGCTCACACTGAAACAAAAGTAGAAGCAACCAAAGCTAATTAGAGTTGAGATGTTGTTAAAAAATCCGCCCTCAAGGCGGTTTTTTTATGGCCAACAATTAATCTTACCAATCAGCGGAATGACTTCAATTTTATTAGTAATTGAGCGCTTAGCGCTTTTGCAAGGCTTATAATAGTGCTATGTCTTTACCATTACTCTCATTAATCACCGAAGAAGCAGATCGCTGTGTCGCTTGCGGCTTATGTCTTCCGCATTGCCCTACCTACAGAAAAACTGGCTCAGAAGCAGATTCTCCGCGTGGCCGCATTCAGTTAATGCGAGCAGTGGCCATGGATATACTACCCAATAATCGACGCTTTCATGAACATATTGACTTATGTTTAAGCTGTCGTAGCTGTGAGACGACCTGCCCAAACAACGTAAACTACGGCGCGTTACTAGATAGCACGCGCGCGCAATTAACACCAAAAACAAGTGTGGTTTGGAGTATGGCTAAGCCGTTTATTCGCCACCGTTTTTTGGCACGCATCTTGATATGGAAGTTATATCTACTTCAGAAAATACTGCTTGATGGATGGCTCAAGACCATTTCACCAGTAGCTAAATTTCTTCCAAAATTAGTGCAACCAGTCGAATGGAAATCACTTTACCCAGCGACCAATAATAGACAAGGTAGGGTCAATTTATTTCTAGGATGCGTAACTAGCGCCGTTGATAGCAAAACCTTAAAAGCAAGTATTTACGTATTAAATAAACTCGGCTTTGATGTCCATATTCCTAAACAACAAACTTGTTGTGGCGGCATGGCAAGGCAAATGGGTGATGCCGACGAGGCAATAAAACTGGTGGCCATCAATAAAATTAATTTCGATCAAGCCATGCCCTTAATCACGGTTGCAAGCGGCTGCGGTGCCGGCCTTAATGATTATTTGACTGAGCATACCGTCATTGATATCAGTGCATTTTTACTCACTTGTGACTGGAGCAATGTTCTCATTAAGCCTATTCAAGCGACTATTTATGTACAAGACCCCTGTAGCTTACGTAATGTGCAGAAGTCTGCATCAGCAGTATATAGTCTACTAAAAAAGATCCCACAAGCCGACATACAAGCGCTACCTGGAAACAGTCAATGCTGCGGTGGCGCTGGTGCTTATATTTTGTCCCAAAGCGCAATGGCCAATAACTTACGTCAAGACAAATTGTCTGCCATTGCTGCAAATAAGGTCACTATCCTCGCAACCTCTAATATAGGCTGCAACTTGCACATTTCTCAGGGTTTACGCGAGCAGAGCTCCTCTGTATCAGTGCTCCATCCAATCGAAATTATTGCTCAACAAATGTACTTTACTGGCACTGTTTAAGGGTAAACTTCTCATATGGACAAAGGCATAACATTAGCCAAATTAATCGTTGAGTTTGATATTGGGTTACGCACCTTATTCGCTAAACCTCATAGCCTTCGCCCGCATCCTGATGTGGGAATTGATGAAGCTAACCTTGATAATAACGAGAAAAAGCTAGTCGCAGCGCTAATGCGGGTGAATCATACTGGTGAAGTATGCGCGCAAGCCCTATACAGCGGGCAGTCACTAACCGCAAACCAACCGAGCACTGCAACAGCATTAAAGCAGGCTGCGCAGGAGGAGACTGAACATTTAGCTTGGTGTGAAATGAGAATACAGGAATTAGGCGGACATACCAGCGTACTTAATCCCTTATTTTATGCAAGCGCATTCACTATAGGTACAGTGGCAGGCGCTTTGGGCGATCAATGGAATTTAGGATTTTTGGCAGAAACTGAAAAACAAGTTGAAGAGCATTTAGCTAACCACCTGCCGCAACTACCGGAAGCTGATAAAAAGACACGTGAAATTATTAAACAAATGCAGCTTGATGAATCCAGGCATGCAGAACAGGCCCTAGAGTACGGCGCAGCTGAACTACCTGCACTGGCTAAACTTTTAATGCGTAAAGTTTCCAAGTTAATGACAACTGCCGCTTATCATATTTAAAAATCTACCGATTGGATGTTTGATTACAAACACACATCTAGTCTAAGCGCTCTAACCATACATTTATTAAAACAGAGGTTTTTTAACCATGCAAAAATTTAGTGACGTACTACTCACGTTGGATGATGCATCACATGTACAGCGAATTGAGCTTTACAATAGTGATGATAGTCTAGCGGGTGTAATTGAAAATAAACCGGGAAGCCAAGGTTCGCTTAAGATTTATTACCATCTATTTCGCATGTATGGAGAGATTTCTTTAGATGCAGCAGTTGAGGGATTAAGCTTATTTGCAGAACATACAGAAGACGCAGAAAACTGCCCAGGCAAGCATCCTAATGTGGATCGCTTATTAAATATCTTGGAAGACGAAAAACCGCTTAAAGTGAAAGTAAGTGAGAACGTTATTTAGTCAAACTTTGTTCAACTAAATACTTTCAAGTTCTTTAATCTCGAAGTCATGGCTAATCGGACAAGCCTGACTTAACATAATCGAGGCAGAGCAATACTTTTCTGCAGATAGTTTCACAGCCCGCTCAACTTGCCCTGCATTTAAACCAGTCCCAGTTAGTACAAAATGAACATGTATACTGGTAAACACTTTAGGCACGCTATCTGCACGCGTGGCTTCAACTTCCGCCACACAGTTTACTATCGGTTGTCGTGCTTTTTTAAGTATAGCAACCACATCAAATGATGAACAGGCGCCCATACCAATTAATAGCATTTCCATAGGGCGCATGCCTATATTGCGGCCACCATTTTCAGGAGCCCCATCTAATACTACCGCATGTCCAGACTCAGACTCACCCACAAAGCTAACACCATCAATCCATTTAACTTTAACTTGCATATAGTCTTTCTCTGAAGCCCTATCGACTAAAAATGAAACCACTTTTAGCCTTCATTTATCTAAAATTATTTAACATCCAATAGTTCAACTTCGAAAATTAGATTAGCATTTGGTGGAATTGCACCGCCAGCACCACGTGCACCATAGCCCATTTCTGAAGGAATAATCAGCGTGCGTCTACCGCCAATTTTCATACCCGCAAAACCTTCATCCCAACCTTGAATGACTTGGCCGCCACCTAAAAAGAAATTGAACGGTTGTTTACGGTCTAAGCTACTATCAAATTTCTTGCCTTTACCACCTTCAGCGTTAGCATCATAGATCCAGCCGGTATAGTGAACGGTTACATTAAAGCCAGCTTCAGCCTCACGGCCCGTCCCAATTTGTGTGTCTATCTTTTGTAATGTGGTGATATTCGCGCCTTGTGTCATTGCCGGTTTTTCCTGTGAAGTTGCTGTTGATTGTGCATTACAGCCTGCGGTTACAAAGCAGGCAAGTATTAAACTAATATTAAAAGTTAGATTGTGTTTCATTGATTATCCAAGTCTCGAGTGCGGTACATAACTATAATTGTCATGCGTAAAATAATAAACTATCAGTATGATACTAGAAATCACCACTAGTCCAATAGAGAAAATGTGGCGATTATTGCGCATATAGCCATGTTAAGAGTGCATCTTGTGCCGGTTTAGTCATGGCAACCTTAGCATCATTAACCATAAAAACCACCACATAGCGTTGCCCATGTGATCCTAGCATATAGCCCGCTATGGTTGATACGCCACTAATACTCCCTGTTTTTAAGTGCGCACGACCCTGTAATTGACTATCCTGTAAACGCTTTAACATTGTGCCATCTACTGCCAAAATAGGTAGCGAACTCATAAGCTCGGGCATGACTGGACTAAAATAGGCGCTGACCAATAACTGCCCCATATGTTGAGCACTAATGCGCTCGATACGCGATAAGCCAGAGCCATTTTCAATCACCAGCTCATTGAAATTCAGACCCAAAGTCGCCAACCAAAGGTTCACCTGCTGAGCACCGCTCTCCTCTGTCGCTGGCGCACCAATTTTCTCGCCCGCAATACTAAGTAAGAGCTGACGCGCCATTAAGTTATTACTCCACTTATTCATATCAGGGAGAATTTGCCCCAGCGCTCTTGAATCTTGTTGGAGTAGCTTTACGTTATTGCTTGGCATAGCATTTGGTGCTTGAATGACATGCAGTTTACCGCTAAAACTGCCGCCCAATTCACGCCATATCTTGCGAAAGAATGCGAGAGTGTAATAATTTTCATCTAAAGCTAATAAATCCAAGTACCGGCCAGCACAATTGGGCGCATACTCACCACGAAAGGTAACCTGCGCACCATCGGTACTTGGTTTCACTTCATAGCGCAGATTGTTGCGCCAAGAGGCACAGTCGACGTTCGCGACTTTCAATAAATTAGTGACCTTTACTTCAACCAACTCTGGTTCAGGGGTAATGGTAACTTGGCTAGCATCGGAATCAAACCGGAAGCTAATGGCCTTTAAGTTAACCGTTAAGGCGCTTGGGCTCGCATTATAGGCACGGGCAGCTTCAGCATCAAAATTAGTGCTGGCTGGCAATTTGACAGCAAAGTAACTGTTATCAACAATTAGGTCGCCTTTAATTTCTTTGATACCGAGCTGGCGTATGCTATTTAATAAACGCCAAAAATCTACGCTCATGAGAGTGGGATCGCCATATCCCTTAAGGTACAGATTACCCTCTAGTACGCCATTTATCGGCTTTGTATCACTATAAACTTCGGTTTTCCAGCGATAGCTGGGGCCCAGCAAAGCCAGCCCAGCATAGCTGGTGAGTAGCTTCATTGTGCTGGCTGGATTAAGTGCCACCCTATCATGGTGCGCAATTAATGGCGGTTGAGTTTGATTGGGTTGATCTGGTAAAGCTTGCACATAAACAGAAACACTATCTTCTGACAAGCCAATTTTTTTTAAAGCATCACTCACCGCGTTAGGTAATTCGGCTAAAGCGAATTGCGGCATACACATTAACAAAATCAATAATATTTTTTTCATGACACTAACAAAAATTAGGCGCTAGCCACCACAGCACTAACTGCGGCGTTAAGCATACAATCTATTTCAGATTCACTGATAATATACGGGGGCATAAAATATACAGTATTGCCTATCGGGCGCAAAAGCAAACCATGCGCTAAAGCATGACTGTAACAATCTCTAGAAAAGTTAGGGTTCTGTGTTTGCACATCAAATGCTACGACCATACCCTGCTGCCTTAAATGCACGATATTAAGATTAGTCGAATTGATCAGGTTTTTCAATTGATTAAACATAATGGCCGATTTTTGCTGATTATTATGAAGCACTTGATCAGACTCAAAAATGGCCAAGGTCGCTAACGCAGCGCTACAGGCTAGAGGATTTCCGGTATAGCTATGGCTATGCAAAAAGCCCTTACTGGTGCTGTCGTGATAGAAAGCCTGATAAATCTCATCATTCGTAAGCACAGCAGATAAAGGCAAATAACCACCAGTAATTCCTTTGGACAAGCAAATAAAATCTGCTGTTATCTGCGCCGACTCACAAGCAAACATAGTGCCCGTGCGCCCAAAGCCGACAGCAATTTCATCGGCTATTAAATGCACCCGATGATGCGAACATATCTCACGTGCACGCTGCAAGTACACGGGGTGATACATACCCATACCCGCAGCACACTGGACTAGCGGCTCAATAATAAATGCCGCTAATTCCGCATGATGATCACGTACATAATTTTCTAACTGTAGAGCACAACGTAAAGCGAAGGCTTCCGCACTTTCACCTACCGCCGCCAATCTAAAGTCAGGACTTGGCATTTGCACGGACTGCATTAATAATGGGGCATAAGTGTCTTTAAAAATCGCCACATCTGTCACGCCGAGTGCGCCTAGAGTCTCGCCGTGATAACTATTTTGCAGGCTGATAAATTGGTTTTTTTTGGTCTGACCGCTATTACGCCAATAGTGAAAACTCATTTTTAAAGCAATTTCGGTAGCGCTAGAACCATCACTGGCATAAAAAGCATGACCTAAGCCCGTGAGTTTAGCTAGTTGCTCGGATAACGCGACTACCGGTTCATGAGTGAACCCTGCAAGCATCACATGCTCAAGCGTATCTAATTGTTGCTTAATCGCATTTTTTATTCGGAGATTATTATGTCCAAATAAATTTACCCACCATGAACTCACAGCATCCAAATAACGATTGCCATCCGCGTCATACAACCATAAGCCATCACCCCTGTGTATCGCCAACAAGGGATATGCTTCATGCTGCTTCATCTGCGTGCAGGGGTGCCATACCGCTTGCATAGAACGAGACAACAAAGATTTATTGGTCATAAATTGACGAGCGATGATGTTAATTTAAGCTTTCTTCACGAACTCGGACTTAAGCTTCATAGCACCGATGCCGTCAATTTTGCAATCGATGTCATGATCACCTTCAACTAGACGTATATTCTTAACCTTGGTACCCACTTTAACTACCAAAGAAGAGCCTTTAACTTTAAGGTCTTTAATTACGGTAATGGTGTCGCCATCTTGCAAAATATTGCCATTGGCATCGCGAATTACACGGGTATCATCTCCACTTTCTGCAGCCAATTTAGGCCACTCATGTGCACATTCTGGACAAATATATTGCTCGCCATCTTCATAGGTGAATTCGGAATTGCATTGTGGGCACTTAGGTAAGTTACTCATAGATATCATCTTTTCAATCAAAAAATTTAAAATTAATGCATATGCAACTAAGGCGCTGGATTCATCATGGTCAAATGTAACAGCTCGATTTCTTGCATTACTTCCGGCGATAACTTCACTTGCCAGGCCATTATATTCTCTTGCAACTGCGCCATCGTGGTAGCCCCAATAATAGTACTAGTAACAAACCAGCGGTGATAGACAAATGATAAAGCAAGTTGCGTGGGTGTCAGGCCATGTTGCCGAGCAAGCTTAGCGTAGGCGGCACTGGCTGGAAATACATTAGGCTTTTTATAGCGTTGCGCATACCCCAAAAATTGCGTTACACGCCCTTTAGCTGCAGGATCATCTATATATTTAGCTGTTAAATGCCCAAAGGCGAGTGGTGAATAGGCAAGTAGGCTTACGTTTTCGCGGAATAAGACTTCAGACATACCAAATTCCATGCCGCGATTAATGAGGTTATAGCAGTTTTGCACACTAGCAATAGTGGGTAAATTATAATCTTTGGCAATGCGCAAAAATTCCATTACACCCCATGGCTGCTCATTAGATAGGCCGATATAACGCACTTTTCCTTCCTGAATTAACTCAGCCAATGTTTCCAGTTGATTTTGAATAGAGACCCAAGCGTTTTGCTCGCCCTGCTGGTAAATGTTGGAGACATACTCATTAGCAGGATCAAATAAATACTGGCCAAACATAGGCACATTACGCTCTGGCCAATGCAGTTGATAGACATCTATATAATCCGTCTGTAACCGTTGAAGTGAGCCTTCAATCGCGGCACGGATATTAGCCTTATCTAGTGATGGCGGTCCGCCACGGATCCAATGCATGCCACGACGGGGGCCGGCAACCTTGCCACCTAAAATAATCTGATCACGCACCTGTTTTTTTAGCCAAGTACCTACCATGGTTTCAGTTCGCGTGTAAGTTTCAGCCTTTGGGGGTACTGGGTACATCTCTGCGGTATCAACAAAGTTGATACCATGCGCAATGGCGTAATCTAGCTGTTCATGAGCTTCAGCCTCTGTATTTTGGTCACCATAGGTCATGGTACCTAAACAAATAGCAGAGACCTTAAGCTGGTTATTTCCTAATTGACGATAATCCATGATTTAATGAAGCACCTGTTGATCTGAGATAAGGTTTATTTGCGAACTGTTGGTCAACAGCGACAAGTCCCAAGCTGCTTCGCGGGTGGACAGTTGCACCATACTAAGTAAAGCCTGCACCATTTCTGTAGTCAATGCCATTCTTACAGTTTGACCATTCTGGCATTGCAACTCCAACTGTGCGGGCTGACTAACAGCGCCGTCAATCACACACTGCATCGCTAGTAATGGTTGCTCTGACATTGCCTGACGGTCAGTCACATAAGCTGATTTAAAGTCCATTTTCTGCCTAGCTTCTTGATCGGCTACCTCTCGAGCAAAACTATCGAGTGCTTGGCTTTTAGTATCAGGCATAGTTGATATGACAACTTTTTGAACATTAGCAACCTCAGATTCAACAACGCCTTTCAGTAGTTCCGTCATTAGCTTACAAATGCGACGCGTAATCCACACTGCAATCTCTGACTTATCTGCCAGTCCAATTTTTAATAACAAGCGATCTTCTTGGTCATTGTAGCCAAGGTTAATTTGTTCGATCGCAGATTCATTTTGATTCATGTGCGTACTTTGTTAAAGATATGTTGTACAGCATAAGGTTTTTGACCAATTATTTCCACCATGACATCCAATTTAACCCACTGAAGCCGGCAAAAATAGTGCGAGCGAGTAACTATTTTTATGACCGACTCTTGAATTATTAGGTTACACCCCAATCACTAGCACTCTAGGGCTTTGAGTGCTAAAATTGCGCTTGCTCTGAATGGTGAAGTATATCCATTTGCAATACAACTGCTTAATTCAAGCTAGCTTTATGTTTAGTTAGATTAGTTTTATTCAACGGCTAAGTAGATTAATAATTAGTGTCATTTAATTTTTGGAGAAATCGTATGAAAATTCGTCCTTTACACGACCGCGTCATTGTTAAACGTTCAGAAGAAGAGCGTACAACTGCATCAGGTATTGTCATTCCAGATAGCGCAACCGAAAAACCAGACCAAGGCGTTATCCAAGCCATCGGCTCAGGCAAAAGAGATGACAGCGGCAAGTTAATTGCCTTAGACGTTAAAGTCGGCGACAAAGTATTGTTCGGCAAATATGCTGGTCAAACCGTTAAGGTTGATGGTGAAGAACTATTAGTGATGCGTGAAGAAGACATCATGGCGATTGTTGAATAATTCAACAATTTTATTGCTTGATTTACATTCAATCAAATTAAGAACAATCAGGAGAATTTAAGATGGCAGCAAAAGATGTAAGATTCGGCGACGAAGTTCGCCAAAAAATGACTAACGGCGTGAACATTCTTGCGAACGCAGTTAAAGTAACTTTAGGTCCTAAAGGCCGTAATGTAGTGTTAGAGCGCTCGTTCGGTGCACCTACCATCACTAAAGATGGTGTTTCAGTCGCTAAAGAAATCGAATTAAAAGATCGCTTTGAAAATATGGGCGCGCAAATGGTCAAAGAAGTGGCTTCAAAAACTTCTGATATCGCTGGTGACGGCACAACAACTGCAACAGTATTGGCACAAGCGATTATTCGCGAAGGCATGAAATCAGTAGCTGCGGGCATGAACCCTATGGATTTAAAACGTGGCATTGATAAAGCCGTAGCTGCTGCTATTGCTGACTTAAAAGCACAATCAAAACCATGTACAACAAGCAAAGAAATTGCTCAAGTGGGTTCTATCTCTGCAAACTCTGATGAAGCTATCGGAAAAATTATTGCCGATGCGATGGATAAAGTGGGTAAAGAAGGCGTGATTACTGTTGAAGACGGTTCAGGCTTAGAAAGTGAATTAGATGTAGTTGAAGGTATGCAATTCGATCGTGGCTACTTATCACCTTACTTTATTAACAATCAAGAGCGTCAAATTGCATTGTTAGATAACCCATACGTTTTATTGCACGACAAAAAAATCTCAAACATCCGTGATTTATTACCGACTTTAGAGCAAGTAGCTAAATCAGGTCGTCCATTATTGATTATTGCAGAAGATGTTGATGGTGAAGCTTTAGCAACACTAGTCGTTAATAACATTCGTGGCATCTTAAAAACAACAGCGGTTAAAGCACCAGGTTTTGGTGACCGTCGTAAAGCAATGTTAGAAGATATTGCTATGTTAACCGGCGGCACTGTCATTGCTGAAGAAGTAGGCCTTAAACTTGAAAATGTAACGCTTGAGAACTTAGGTCAAGCTAAACGTATTGAAGTGGGTAAAGAAAACACGATCATTATTGATGGTCACGGTGTTGAAGCTAATATCAAATCACGCATTGCACAAATCAAAACTCAAATCGAAGAAGCATCTAGCGACTACGACCGTGAAAAACTTCAAGAACGCGTAGCTAAATTAGCAGGCGGTGTTGCAGTGATCAAAGTTGGCGCAACGACTGAAATTGAAATGAAAGAGAAAAAAGCGCGCGTTGAAGATGCATTACACGCTACGCGTGCAGCGGTTGAAGAAGGCATTGTAGCTGGTGGTGGCGTAGCCTTAATTCGCGCTCGTGCTGCTATTGCTAAAGTTAAAGGCGATAACCATGACCAAGATGCTGGTGTGAAAATTGTATTACGCGCAGTTGAAGAGCCATTACGTCAAATTGTTCAAAATGCTGGTGTAGAGCCTTCAGTGGTTGTAAACAACGTAGCTGCTGGTAAAGACAATTACGGCTATAACGCTGCTAACGAAACATACGGCGATATGATTGAAATGGGTATTCTGGATCCAACTAAAGTAACGCGTTCTGCATTACAAAATGCTGCATCAGTAGCTGGTTTAATGCTGACAACTGACTGTATGGTAGCTGAATTACCTAAAGACGACGCTCCAGCAATGGGCGGGGGTGACATGGGTGGTATGGGCGGTATGGGCGGTATGATGTAATTGATTTACAAAGTTAACTCTTCGTTAAATCAGTAAAATAAGCCCCGCAAATTGCGGGGCTTATTTTTGCCTATCGCCTGCTAAAGTTGAGTCAACTTCAGCTTTTCATTTACTTTAGCTTCAAACCTTTTTTTGTTAATTACAAATCGTTCGTGGCGTCCTCTAGAAATGAGTTCAACGCCATCATGTGCCTCAACAGTAAATACAAGTCGCCTCCCCTCAATTGCAACTAACTCAACGACCACTGTAACCTCTAGACCTGGCGGAGTTGCAGCTTCATGTGTGACATCAATATGCGTTCCAACACTTTGTTCGCTAGGCCAATCTATATAGGGTTTGATTGCCATGATACAAGCCCATTCAAGCAAACCTACAAGGTACCCCGTTGCAAAGACCTCTGGCATCTCAATAAACTCTGTGGACTCCGGATACAATGCTGGGACGGTTTTTGATAAAGGAACTGAGAACTTATGTTCATACTTAATGCCAAGCTTTAAAGTGTCCTTCATCTAGATGAGTCTCTAAAGTGAACTACCCCACAGCTAAAGCTGGGGGCTTCTAACTTCAACGGCACGAGCAAGGACAGAGGACTTGCGTCCCTTGGCTTGACTGACAGTGCCTCCATTAGCAGTAGCGACCGCACCGGCCGCTATCATACGTTGTGCTTCATTGCGAATGTTGATGGCGGCATTGATGTCTCTATCATGCCGAGTGCCACATTTATCGCAAATCCACATTCTTATTTCTAACGGCATTCTAGCTTGAGCATGCATACAACATGAGCAGGTTTTAGAACTAGCAAAGAAGCGGTTCACTTCAATGTAGCCTTTACCTGCCCTAGCTGTTTTATACTTCAGCATACTGGTGAAGGCACCCCATCCAGCATCACCGATGGCGCGTGCTAGTTTATGGTTACTCATCATGCCTTTGACGTGCAAATCTTCCACAGCGATGACTTGGTTTTCGTTCACCAGCCGGGTCGATAGTTTATGCAGGAAGTCCTTACGCGCATTAGTGATGCGCTCGTGCGCTTTAGCGACGAGTATGCGTGCTTTATTGCGGGTATTACTGCCTTTAGCCTTACGGCTTAGGTGTTGCTGCTTTCTTGCTAAATTCTCCTGTGCTTGACGCAAGTGTTTTGGATTATTGAATTTAGAGCCATCACTAGTGACCGCTAAATCAGTTAGTCCTACGTCGATGCCGAGTATCTTGCCATCAAATGACTCTGCAGGCGCTTCAAGTCCGTTCTCTGTCAGAATGGAAGCAAAGTAAATGCCACTAGAATCGCGGCTCACCGTGGCCGTCTTAATTATGCCAGTGACTTCGCGGTGTACAACCGCTTTAACGTGACCGATCTTAGGCAAGAATACTTTGCAATCATCTACAATTTTAGCGCCTTGTGGATACTGTATCGACTGCTTACGGTGTTTATGCTTGAACTGCGGGTATTGAGCACGTCGCTCAAAGAAGTTCACGAAAGCGCGTGATAGATGCAAGCTCACTGATTGCAGAACTTGACTGTGTGCTTCACCCAGCCATTCAATCTCAGTTTTCAGCTTAGGCAGTCTTGCGTTTAACTGGTATTGACCTAAGCCTTTACCAGTTTCTGCGTACACTTTTTGCGTCTCGGCTAAACTGTTATTCCAGTACCAGCGGGCAGAACCAAAGGCTTTAGCCAACTTCTCAGCTTGTGCTTTGTTGGGGTAAATTCTGATTTTAGTCGCTGTTAACATTACTTTTTATTATATATTATATTTGCAATAAGTATAGGAATAACTGGGTTATTCGCGCCTTATATCCCCATGGCTAAAGCGAGGGGATATAAGGCGTATTTGTTAAAATTTAAACAATGCTCATAACTAAAAATTAGTCTTTAGCATCAAAAAGTTATTGGGGTGCGACAATATGCCACATTCCTTTATACCAAAGTTATGTTTAAAATTGATTTAGTTAGCTAACTTTTGGATTAAGCATGCATTTTTCATTACATAAAAATATTACAGCACACACACTTTCTACTGCCGCATTACTTAGCCTATCATTATTAATGCCATTAACAGCTCAAGCTTGTGCAAGCTGTGGTTGTACTCTCAGTTCAGATTGGGAAAACCTAGGATTGAGTACATCTTCTGGCTTTAAGGTGGATCTCCGCTACGACTTTCTTAATCAAGATCAACTGCGCAGTGGTACCAGCACAATCTCTAGTAGCGCAGCGAGTAAGTTAGTCAATAATAATGGTAATCAAGAAGTAGAAAAGTACACGCGTAATAATTACATTACAGCTGCTATCGATTACAGCACCAATCCCAATTGGGGCGTGAACGTTCAGATTCCATATATTGATAGAACCCACAGCACGCTTGGAACAAACTCTGATGGCACCACTCCAGATGTTGATGGTGGGCAATACAGCTCAAGTACTTCAAACCTAGGGGATGTTAAAGTCATTGGTCGTTATCAAGGCTTTTCTGATCAACATAACTTTGGTCTACTATTTGGGTTAAAGCTGCCTACGGGCAATCATTCTCTCAATGGAGTATCCACTGATCCAAACATTCTAGGCACCCCTACACCTATTGATCGTGGTCTCCAACCAGGAACTGGCACCACTGATGCGATTCTTGGTGTTTACTACCTAGATCAGTTGAATAAGGATTGGGGTTATTTTACGCAAGCGATAGTGCAAACAGCGTTTAATTCCAGAGATCAGTATAAACCGGGAGATGGCCTTAATCTTAATCTAGGATTTCGCTATATGGGATTTGATGACATAACCCCGCAAATTCAGATGAATGCAAGGTTTGTAGGGCACGATACGGGAGCCCAATCTGATACCATTAGTACTGGAGGTACATTGGTTTATCTAAGTCCAGGCTTAAGTGTGCGCGTAAGTAAAGCGCTAAAGCTCTATAGTTATGTTCAATTACCAATTTACCAAAATGTGAATGGCGTCCAACTCGCTCCTCGCTGGACAGCTTCATTAGGTGCAAATTACACATTTTAATGATTAGCAACTGGCTCCATCGTTTTCGGGGCTAGCAGTGGTGTCACTATCTTTTGCAATATAGCCGCATTCACCACAGGCTCACCCTCCCAACCGTTATGGCGTAGCACTCCGTTCCGATCAATAACAAAGGTCACTGGGACGCGCCATATTCTTCCAAAACGGCGCATGTCTGTATCATCTGTCATTGCAAATGGAAATGAAAAAGATTTCATGGCATTTTTCACTGCCCCTAAATCACTTTTATCGTCCAAACTAATCGCAATAACATCTACACCTTGATCATGATATTGACGATAGAATTTTTCTAGCTCAGGCATTTCATTTTGGCATGGGGCACACCAAGTCGCCCAAAAATTGATAACCAATATCCTACCCTTACTTGAGGCTGAGGTAATAGATGCCCCTGAAAATGTCTTTATCTCAAAGGCAGGGGCAACTTTATCTATGGTCAGGTTTGCAGCCTCTGCATGAATACAAAAGGAAAGTATTAGTAATTTAACTAAAATATAAGCATATGTTTTCATTGTAAGTGCAGCTCTTTAACTATCATCAGAGTATCACAAAAAGGTAGTCACTTTAGATTGATAAGGTTGAATATGAATACTGTCCAATATGTGTATTTCGATACAAACTGATACAAGCAAAACCCATCAATGACAAATATTAGATACATATCCCTGATTAAATGTATGACACCCAGCTTTTATATAGACACAATCGATCTAAAGGAGACCATCTGTAATGTTACATCCCATAAAAACTAAGTTTCAAAAATTATCAATGCCTATGTCCTTATTGTTATTATTAACCACTATCAGCTTTCTACCTATGAGTGCACAAGCTGATTGCGGACATGACCATTGGGATCAAGCCAAGCATAGTGAGAAGTTTGAAAAACGTATGACTGCCTTGCATGATGAACTTGCATTATCAGAATCACAACAAGTTGCTTGGCAGGACTTTACTGAAGCCTTAAAACCTAAAGCGCATAAAGCTGAGCATGAACATGCTAATCTAAATGAATTAACAACCCCTGAACGTCTAGATCGTATGTTAAGCATGATGAAATTAAGACAAGAAAAAATGGCGTCACATGTACAATCTATAGAAAAATTTTACAGCACATTAACATCGGAGCAACAAAAGATTTTTGATCAAAAATTCAGTCAGCATCTTTTTCATAGTGATAAGCCATAACCAGTGCTTGATTGCTAAATGTCATTCAACTTTATTAAGAAGGAAAGGACTTTCAAATGAGCGCAACGATAGAAAAAGAACAAGTTACCCAAGTACTTATCGTTGATGACGATGACGATATTAGGGCCTTACTTTCAGAATTTCTTGAGCGTAATCATTTGTCTTCATTTCAGGCAGCTAATGGTGAGGCAATGCGTGTAATAATGAATTCGCAACGGATTGACCTAGTCGTCTTAGACCTTAACCTACCCGGCGAAGATGGTTTGTCCTTATGCCGTCAGTTGCGTGCCAACTCCAACATACCAGTTATCATGCTAACTGCGAAGTCTGACCCAATTGATCGCATTATAGGCCTAGAAACAGGTGCTGATGACTACGTCTGCAAGCCATTTGAGCCTCTAGAACTACTATCAAGAATACGAAGCGTTCTGCGCCGGTCTCAGCATTTAGGTAATACTTCGACTCAAACATCTGAAGTCATCAGAATGCATTTTTCTGGCTGGATTTTAGACCTGACAGCTCGACATTTAGTAGACCCTCAGGGAGTTATTATTTCTTTATCAGGTGCTGAGTTTCGGCTTTTGAAAATGTTTCTTGATCGCCCCAATCGTATTCTCAATAGAGATCAGATTATGGACCAAATGCATGGTCGAGATGCAAGTGCCTTTGACCGTTCGATTGACCTGCAGGTAAGTCGCCTTCGTCAAAAAATAGAGTTAGATCAGAAATCACCGACCATTATCAAAACCGTGCGAAATGAAGGTTACATTCTTACCACCACAGTTAAGAACGAAACGCGATGATCAAATCTTTTTTTGGCTCAATGACTGCTAGGATTTTCATAATTCTAGCTTTAGGCACTTTTTTTTCCGCTGCATTAGTCATGGCATTAGCTAGCTATGAACGTACTGACTTAGAATCTCATATGCGTATGGTGCATACCTCAGAAAGGGTAGAACAAATTATTTTGATGTTAAATGCTGTTCCTAAATCCTCGCGGGGTGCCTTAACCCACATTACTGACAAAAATGGCATTAAAATTGATCTTAGTAATTCCACTAATATAATTGGGGATTTCCCAGATTCTGAATTTTCAATGGTACTCCGACGCATTTTGGGTAAGGATAGACCCGTCACTGTGATTGACCGTAACAATGCCGACTGCCCAAGTAAAATAAGTGAATATAAGCAAACTTCGCCTTTATCACGCCAATGTCAGACCATATTTACTACGCTGAGTGATGGTAGCCCAATAAGATTGGATATTGCACACCACGACCGTCACTCGCTCCCTTTTCAAGGTAACTTTGTCAGAAACCTTCTTCTTTACTTGACTGCCATTTTACTACTAGCTTTACTGGTAGCGCACATAGCTACAAAGCCATTACGTAGATTGGCGCAAGCCGCTCGTGATTTAGGTCATAATATTGAACATCCTCCGCTACCGGAGAATACTGGCACCAACGAGGTGAAGCAGGCATCTTTAGCCTTTAATAGTATGCAGTCAAACATTCGCAATCATATACAGGAGCGGACCTATATGCTCGCTGCAATTGCACATGACTTGCAAACACCGTTGACACGTCTTAGATTGAGACTTGAAAAGGTTAGCGACGAAGATTTACGTGCGCGACTGATTACAGATTTATCGGCTACTTTAGATATGGTGAAAGAGGGATTAGACTTTGCTCGTAGCACTAATACTGAAGAGCCTTTTGAACTGGTCGATGTAGACTCATTAATTGAAGCCATCTGCAATGATGCTACAGATTCTGATGCAGAGGTTTCATTTAGCGGAAAACTAGGCAAACCTATCTTAGCTTGCCCCCATATACTGCGTCGTTGCATTAACAATTTATTAGATAATGCAATTAAATATGGCGGCTCTGCACATCTGACTGTTCACCAAGAAGGCAAAAAAGCTATTGTAACTATTATTGACGGAGGCCCGGGCATTCCAGAAGAGCAGTTAGAAACAGTATTTCAGCCATTTAAACGTATTGATGGCTCAAGGTCAAGAAATTCTGGTGGTACTGGGTTAGGTTTAACTATTGCTCGCATTATCGCTGATAAGCATCATGGCTCAATCAAGTTGAGCAATATGGGTAAGATGGAGCTGGGCTTAGTTGCTACTCTAGAACTACCTATTTCATATTAGCCCTCCCTAGATTTAGGAAAAGACATCACAATTTTTATCGCCTTTTTGCTGATATTTTTACTTTTTTAAGAATCCAAACATTGTCTTTGGCCTTTAACTTAGACACAACAAGATACAAATCATATAAATAACTTTAAAAACTATATTACCGCTCAGTTGTCAAAAGAGCATCTAACTTGATATTATGCCAAACAAAGTGGAGTGAGAAATGAAAAATATGAAATTATTATGTAACGCTTTATGGTTAACTAGCTTAACTCTGAGTGGAACGGCTATGGCTTATGGTGGATATGGCTATAGGCATGAGGGTGTTGGTATCTATATTGGAACCCCTTATATTTATCCATACTACCCAGCATATCCTTACGCTTATTATCCGCCTGTTATAATAGCCCCTCCAGCCCCGCCCACTGTTTATATTGAACAGCAACAGCCTGTGCAGATTGCACCATCAACTCCTCAACAAGCCGCACCCACGAATAACTTCTGGTATCACTGCGGAAATCCAGACGGCTACTATCCTTACATTAAAGAGTGTCCAAGTGGATGGCAAAAAGTTACACCTACGCCACCCTCACAACCTTAGCATTGGAGCGTAATTATGAGCATTAAATTTAAGATTGCATTATTAATGCCAGCGTTACTTGCACTATCCGCATGCGTGTCAATGCCATCTGGACCAAGATTAATGGCATTACCTGGAACTGATAAGAGCTTTGATCAATTTAAACTAGATGATGTAGCATGTCAGCAATTTGCAAAAGAACAGATTGGGGGCAAGACAGCGAACGAAATAGGAAATGAAAGCTTTGCTAAAACTGCTGTTCTTGGAACTGCAATAGGCGCTGCAATTGGTGCAGCATCAAACGGAGGCAAAGGTGCTGGATTGGGTGCGGCTACTGGCCTATTGTTTGGAAGTTTAATTGGTGCAGATGCCTCAAATACTTCCGCTTATAGCACGCAAAAAAGGTATGACATTGCCTACTCTCAATGCATGTATGGCAAGGGTAATCGTGTGCCAGTTTCAGGTCATTTAGAGCAGCAACGATCTTACAGCAAAACACCTCCAACATATTATGCACCTCCACCACCCCCAGAAGGTTACGCCCATTAAGACGCGACTCGATGAGGATAAATCTCACTTATTAAAATTGTTTGTGACAGATAAAATTAATAACTCTGATTTTCATTTAATATTCATATTTTTTTAGTATTATTAAAGTCTACTTTGATTAATTAACAAGGATTTAATCTATGTCTGCATTATCACTTCCCCGTCTTGTGTTTTTAATTTTTATTATTACATTCATATCCCCCACCTTAGCTGCAGAAGATGCTTCTATGCATGAAGTTTATATTGCGGCAGAAGCTGGTAAGTTTAACGAAGCCCAGTCTATGATGGACAAGGTCCTTAAAGATCATCCTAATAGCGCTAGAGCACATTACGTTGAAGCAGAGTTGTTAGCCAAGCAAGGTCAACTATCTGCAGCACAAACAGAATTAAATACTGCTGAACGCTTAGATCCTGGTATGTCTTTTGCAAAACCACAAGCATTACAAAAATTGAAAGCGGAAATTTTTTCAAGGCGATCTACCTCAATAAGCAATCATGCCCAAAGCAATAATGAAACTCCATGGGGGATGATTTTTTTAATCTTGGGCTTAGTGGGCTTTATTTACTTTGTAGCAAAACTAATGACCCGGAATAACCCGCCACTTTCACAAGCCAACAATTACCCAAGTGGATCAAATGTAAATCCACAGACATATGGCACCCAAACTGCACCTGGAATGGCGCCGACTGCAGGAATGGGTTCAGGCATCATGGGAGGATTAGCAACTGGTGCTGCACTGGGCGTTGGAATAGTAGCTGGAGAAGCTTTAATGCACCACTTTACTGATGGCAACTCGGGTAACGGGTTAATGAACGATGCATATGCCAATAATCAACAAGACAACAATAACGACATGGGTGGCAGCGATTTTGGTGTTTCAGATAATTCGTCGTGGGATGATAGTTCCGGTGGGGATGACTGGTCGTAGTTGATTGTTGTTCAGGATGGATGCTTAATAACAACCAACTAATCGAGCTTCATCTAAGTTTTGAGCAAGTAAATTAACAATACTATGCAAAAAAAGAACCCCGATTTAAAATGTTAAATCGGGGTTTAAAATACCTTACTGGGTAAGGATTCCGCTCAGGGAGTAGAAGCGGAACATAACTTGCGTTACATGCTTTTATGACCAATATTCTTCAAATTAAGTTCACTTAAGAATTCAATGTATTTAAGAATAAACTTAATTCCACTCTGTTTACCAAGCACACCATTTTGCTAAAATTGATAGCAGATAGTCATGCTAAAATAGTTTATATGAATAGTCAAAATCCGCCCAGCACATCGAAAGACCCTTTATTAGCAGGACTCAATCCAAAACAACTCGAAGCAGTAACCTTACCGCATCAATCAGCACTGATTTTAGCTGGTGCCGGCAGCGGTAAAACAAGAGTGTTGACAGCACGTATTGCTTGGTTGATTCAAACTGGACAAGTTTCGCCTACAGGATTGTTAGCGGTGACCTTTACTAACAAGGCCGCTAAAGAGATGCTAACTCGTATTACTGCATCGCTACCAATCAACACGCGCGGCATGTGGGTAGGCACATTTCATGGACTTTGTAATCGCCTACTTCGTGCTCATCACCGAGAAGCGATGTTGCCAGCGAGTTTCCAGATTTTAGATACTGCAGACCAATTATCTGCAATCAAACGTTTAATAAAGCTGATGAATGTAGATGATGAAAAATTCCCACCTAAGCAAGTGCAAAGCTACATTAACAATTGCAAAGATGAAGGTTTACGGGCCCATAGTGTGGATGCCTACGATGGTCACTCACAAAAATTACGAGAGATTTTTGAGGCTTATGACAAGCAGTGTCAACGCGACGGTGTTGCTGACTTTGCCGAGCTCTTGTTACGTTGTTATGAATTACTAGAACGCGATGCGCACATACGCCAACACTATCAAGAACGCTTCAAGTACATCTTGGTAGATGAGTTTCAGGATACAAATCGTCTGCAATATCAATGGTTGAAATTATTGGCTGGACATAACAACCATGAGTCGCCTAACTGTATGTTTGCAGTGGGTGACGATGACCAATCGATTTATGGCTTTCGTGGAGCTCGCGTTGGCAATATGCGTGACTTCGAAAATGACTTTGATATTCAGCATATTGTTAAACTAGAAGAAAATTACCGATCACACAGCAATATTCTAGATGCCGCAAACGCAATTATTTCGAACAATAAAAATCGTTTAGGTAAAAACCTTTGGACTTCTGCTGGGGCAGGTGAGCCAGTGCGAGTGTATGAAGCCTATAACGATAATGACGAAGCTGGCTTTATTGTAGATGAAATTAAAATGTTGCATGCTGAAGGCATGTCTTTGGGCGACATAGCTTTGCTATATCGCTCCAATGCCCAGTCACGCGTGTTAGAGCATGCGCTCTTTTCAGCCAATTTACCGTATCGCGTTTATGGTGGATTACGCTTCTTTGAACGCTCAGAAATTAAACATGCGCTGGCCTATATGCGAATGATTGCTAACGCCAATGATGATACCGCTTTATTGCGCATCATTAACTTTCCAGCACGTGGCATAGGCGTGCGTAGCTTAGAACAGTTGCAAGAATCGGCACGCGCTGAAGACTGCAGCTTATGGCAAGCGGCAGTTAATAAAGTAGGGAATGGTAAACTAGGTGGTAAGGGAATTGAAGGGTTCGTTGCCTTAATCAGGCATATGGTAGATGACGCTTATGGCATCACCTTGCCGGAACTGGCTGAACTAGCTACTACTTTATCTGGTTTGAAAGCACACTACCAAAACGATAAAGAAGGTGAGGATCGAATCGCCAACTTGGAAGAGTTAGTGACAGCAGCCGTATCATTCACCAATCGCGATTTTGGCAATCACAATAATGTGGATGGCGAAACTGAACAAGATCTTCTGACCCAATTTTTAAGTCATGCCAGTCTAGAGGCGGGCGAGCATCAAGCCGACGTTGGTCGTGAGGCACTTCAGTTAATGACGGTACATGCCTCTAAAGGTCTAGAGTTTAAAGCAGTGTTTATTAGTGGTTTAGAAGAAGGCTTATGCCCACACGAACAAAGTCTATATGAGAATAACGGAATAGAAGAAGAACGGCGCTTGATGTATGTAGCGGTAACTCGTGCCAGGCAGCGGCTTTACCTGAGTCATGCGCAAAGCCGTATGCTACACGGACAAGTTCGGTACGGCATTCCGTCTCGTTTCTTAGATGAAATACCAGTCGAGTTACTTAAGCACCTCAACACCAAACCGACCTCTAAATCTGGGGTTAGTCGCGAGTACAATGAACTACCAGCAATGATGAGCACACAACAAAGTCTAAACCAAAAAAATGCTATGCCGTGGAAAATCGGCCAGCAGGTATCTCATGTAAAGTTTGGCGCGGGGGTAGTGGTCAGCTACGAAGGCAATGCTAACGACATGCGAATACAAATCAATTTTGGCCGAGAAGGCCTGAAGTGGCTAGCTTTAGAGTTCGCTAAGCTGAATGCAGCTTAAGTCACTGGGCTTGCTGCATCGAGGCTAAAAATATCAACATAGCTGCAATACAAGCTGGTCATCATCAACGGAAACACTACGATCAAACCTATTCCAAACGGAACGATTGCTAACCCCAACAAAACGACAACAATCAAACTATAGAGTAAGAATGGCCACATATTTCGAAGGCTCGCCTTAAAGCTTAAGCGCATCGCAGTCACAGCAGTCAGATTATTAAAACCCACCAGTACCGGTGCAAACCAATACGCCATCAATAGGGGAATCATAAACAATATCGCCAACAAAATAGGTAGCATTGTTGCACTGGCTTGATTTTGACTCAGCGCTTTACCTTGCATCAATAGGTCTGTAGTTTCTTTATCTAAAGCTAACACCACCATCACTGCGATCATTAATAAACCGGCCATGTAGATACCGCCCACGGCAATTAACTGCGCTGCATTTCTCTTGAATCCTGCAAATAAATGATTAATTTCCAGGTCCTGTTCTTGAGTAACCGCTTTACATCCCCACATCAATCCCGCTGAAAAAACTGGCGCCAATAATGTACTAAGTACCGACCCAATCACCGGAATAAGCGAAACTGGCACAATGATGAGTAGATAAATGATAAATAAAATAATCCACATCAGTGGAAAGGCTTTAAATAGAGCAAAACCTTTGACTATCCAAGACCAAGCATTAGCAACAGGAACTTGTCTAATGACTAAAGGCTGAGTTTCTAGGTTTTCGTTCATAGTAAAACTTTCTATATTTTTTAATGAAAGGCACAGCTTATTGCTGATGCTCACGCAACTTAAGTATTCTTTTAAAGTGATCGGGGTCTTTGGCATGAGTAAGTTCCCCAGCCTGTGGGTTAATTTTGTCATACAAGCGTGACAACCAAAAGCGCAAAGCAGCAATTCGCAATAAACCATTCCAGGCATCATGCTCCGCCTGATTAAAGGGGCGAACCTCCTCATACGCAAGTAGCATGGCATTTAATTTAGTCTTATCCAAGTGACCATCAGCCTCTATACACCAGTCATTCACAGCAATGGCTAAATCATAGGCCAGCACATCGCGACAGGCATAATAGAAGTCAATCAATCCACCGATCTCATTATGAGAAAACAGCACATTATCGCGGAATAGATCAGCGTGAATTACGCCCATTGGCAGTTTTTCTGTACCCATTGTCAGTTGAAAACTTAATGCATTTTGCAACAGAGATTGGTCCTCTGCATCCAAATGTGGCATTACCTGATGAGCCGTTTTAATGCGCCATTCAGTTCCACGAGAGTTATAACTATTGGGATATTTGGCTTTAGCATCAAATAACTGTCCTGCAATATGCATTTGCGCCAATACGCGACCCACTTCCGCACATTGAGCCACATTAGGCACATCTATGTCGCCACCTTTTAAGCAGCTAATCAGAACAGCTGGTTTGCCATTAAGTAGATGCAAGCTATGGCCAGATTTATCGGAAATCGGCCGCGGACATGGAATACCATGTGCAGCCAAATGGCTCATTAAATCAATAAAGTAGGGCAACTCTTCCAGTGAATTATGCTCAAACAATGTCAGCACATACTTATGATGAACGCCATCAGCTTGGCGGGTAGTGACAAAATAATTGGTATTGGTAATACCTGAGGAAATACCTTTTAGATCGACCAGTTCACCAATAGCATAATCTTGTAACCATAATTGCAACTGTTGAATAGTGACGGAGGTAAATACAGACATAAAATTGATAATCGCTATGTTTGAAGAGGTAGTTAAGGCATTTAAAAAACGATTGCGTGACAGCAAAAAACCTTATAAAAGGCCATTAAGCACAATTTATAAGGTTTTAAAAGCCGATCTAAAATCTAAAGATTGTCCATTTTGGAATGCTCAGGGGTGGTGATGGGCCATCCATTAACCAACCACCATTTTGGTCCTCTTTATGCATAAAATAAGGCACTCCATGCTCAGGAGTGACTTTAATCATATAGAGCTGACCATTAAGGCGATACTCTTCAATAGTCTGTCCTTTTTTCTTAACAACAGTTATTACCGGTTCATCTGCCAATTTATCGTCATTAGCAATAGTCGGTGGTGGAATGTCTTCCAGTGGCTGTAAGTTCGCTGGAGGCTCTTTGGCAAAAGCTGTTAATTGCATAGAAACAGCAGCCAGCAACAATAGGCTACAACTCGTCAAAATCTTCACTTTACTGTCTTTATGCATATTCCCTCGTCGCTTGTATTGAAGCAATTATATAATCACCGCGTGCTGAATTTAGGTCAATCTGACAACACAGATTTATTCTAACAAATTAAATACATTATGAACGTTATTCATTACAAATAAAGCTGAACACGCTCTTCTTCTGCAGACAACTTAAAGCCGCGGGTTTCATAGTGCTTAAATATGGCTTCAACGATTTTGGCAGGCTCATCAATAACCTTGATCAAATCTAGATCTTCGACTGAAATCATACCCTCTTCCACCAGCGTGGTTTTAAGCCAATCTACTAACCCACACCAGAACGGCTCACAGACTAAGATAATCGGTATTTTTAAGGTCTTGCCAGTTTGCACTAACGTAATCGCCTCCATTAGCTCATCCAAAGTGCCAAACCCACCTGGCAAAACCACATAGGCGCTAGCGTACTTAACAAACATGACCTTGCGCATAAAAAAGTGTTTGAAGTTTTGGCTAATATCTTGATATTGATTTTGGACCTGCTCATGAGGCAATTCAATATTTAACCCTATACTTGGTGATTTTCCGCTAAAAGCACCTTTATTAGCAGCCTCCATCACACCAGGGCCACCGCCGGAAATGACGCTAAAGCCTGAATCAGATAATAACTTGGCAATGTTTTCTGCCATTTGGTAATAACGATGATCAGGAGATAAGCGCGCGCTGCCAAAAATAGACACTGCAGGGGTAATTTCTTTCAGTCGCTCCGTAGCATCGACGAATTCTGCCATAATCTTAAATGCATGCCACGACTCATAGCCAGTATGGTTACGATCCTGCACCCCAGAATCAGAGAGTTTGGGAATTTTTTTAGCAACAGACATAATTAGGCGCCCTAAATATATGAAAACATTGTTATTAGTGGATGGCTCATCCTACCTGTATCGTGCCTTTCACGCCATGCCAGATTTAAGAAATAGTCACAATGAACCCACAGGGGCGATTCAAGGTGTACTAAACATGTTACGTCGTTTACACAAAGACTACCCTTCAGATTATAGCGCGTGTATTTTTGATGCAAAAGGTAAAACTTTTCGCGATGATATTTATGCTGAATACAAAGCTAATCGAGCTTCTATGCCAGACGACCTTCGCTTGCAGGTAGGTCCGTTGCACGAAGCCATCAAAGCTATGGGCTGGCCACTCATTATGGAGCAAGGTGTAGAAGCGGACGATGTAATAGGTGCGCTGGCAAAGCAAGCTGAGCGTGAAGGGTTGCGCGTAATCATTTCTACCGGCGATAAAGATATTGCACAATTAGTGAACGAGCATGTGACGCTAGTAAACACTATGCCTAACGCATTTAGACGCGGTGATGAAGTGCTAGATATTGCTGGAGTGGAAAATAAATTCGGACTACCACCGAGCTTGATTGTCGATTACTTAGTTCTGATCGGCGACACTTCAGACAATGTTCCGGGTGTTGAAAAAGTTGGTCCAAAAACTGCCGTTAAATGGTTAAAGCAATATGGATCACTTGATAATATTGTAGCGCATGCGGACGAAATTAGCGGCGTGGTTGGCGAAAACTTACGCAAGGCTTTACCATGGATTCCAACTGCGCGTCAGCTCATCACAATTCGCTGTGACGTTGGCATTCAAGAGAAACTTAGTGATCTTGCCCCACAGTCTATGGACAAATCAAAATTAGCTGAATTATTTGACCGCTTCGAGTTTAGAAGTTGGCGCAAAGAATTGGAGAATATGTCCAACGGGCATTCCAATTTAGCAACATCAACACCCAAACCATTGGTTAGCTCAAGCACTATCGAAAAAACTCAAACCGCTGATATGTTTGCGGTGATGCAACATAAAGCCAATACTAGCCGCGACTATGAAACCATATTAAGCGAGGCGCAACTAGATAAGTGGTTGGAAAAACTTCAAAATGCAGCACTGATTTGTGTTGATACAGAAACTACGTCTTTAGACCCGATGAGCGCAAAAATTGTTGGCTTATCGTTTAGTCTAGAAGCCGGCAGTGCCGCCTATTTACCTTTAAAACATGATTATTTTGATGCCCCAGTCCAGCTTGATTTTGCTACTTGCTTAAGTAAAATAAAACCTATTTTAGAAAATCCTGAGATTAAAAAAGTTGGACAGAATTTAAAATATGATCAGCATGTTATGGCCAATCATGGCATCAAAATCAAAGGCATTGCACACGACACCTTATTGCAGTCTTATGTGTTGGAGTCACACAAAACTCATGGCATGGATGATCTTGCAAAGCGTCATTTAGACCTACAAACTATCAGCTTCGAAGATGTCGCCGGCAAAGGGGCAAAGCAAGTCGCTTTTAACCAAGTGACGGTGGAAGTCGCAGCTGAATATGCAGCAGAAGACGCGGACATTACCCTCCAATTGCATCAGGCCTTACACCCACAGATTGCTGCCGATGCGAAGCTTGAATTTATTTACAGTCAGATTGAAATGCCAAGCTCTAATGCATTATTTACCATAGAACGTAACGGTGTTTTAATTGATCGTAACATGCTTAATACGCAAAGCAATGAAATTGGCATGAAATTAATCACACTAGAAAACCAAGCCTACGCGTTGGCTGGCCAGCCTTTTAATCTGGCGTCTCCTAAACAATTGCAGGAAATTTTATTTGGCAAACTTGGCATTAAGCCACTTAAAAAAACACCGTCCGGCACCCCTTCTACCGATGAGGATGTATTGCAAGAATTAGCGTTAGATTACGCACTGCCAAAGGTGTTACTAGAATATCGTGGCTTAGCTAAATTGAAGTCAACCTACACCGACAAGTTGCCTCGCATGATAAACCCTCAAACCGGACGCGTGCATACCCGCTACAACCAGGCAGTGGCGATTACCGGCCGATTAGCAAGCTCAGATCCTAATTTACAGAATATTCCAGTGCGTTCTGCCGAGGGTCGCCGTATCCGAGAAGCCTTTATCGCGCCACCAGGTAGCATGATTATCTCAGCTGATTACTCACAAATTGAGCTACGCATTATGGCGCACCTATCACAGGATGAAGGTCTGCTTAAGGCCTTTGCTGACGGTGAGGATATCCATCGCGCCACTGCGGCCGAAATCTTTGGTGTTGAGCACACCTCGGTTGATAACGAGCAACGTCGCTACGCTAAAGTAATTAACTTTGGTTTGATCTATGGTATGAGTGCATTTGGTCTGGCACAAAATTTAAATATCGAACGCAGTGCAGCTCAAAGCTATATTGAACGCTACTTTGCACGTTACCCCGGCGTGCGTGAATATATGCAAAATACGCGTGAGGTGGCAAAAAGCAAGGGATATGTAGAAACCTATTTCGGACGACGATTATGGGTACCAGAAATAAACAGCAGTAATGGCATGCGCCGTGCCGGAGCAGAGCGCGCTGCCATTAATGCACCTATGCAAGGAACAGCTGCTGACCTAATCAAGCTAGCAATGATTGCAGTAGCCGATTGGATTGAAGCTGAAAAATTGCAGAGTAAACTAATTATGCAAGTACATGATGAGCTTGTCCTTGAAGTACCTGAGTCTGAATTAGAGTTGATCAAAACCAATCTGCCTCAACTGATGCAAAATGTAGCAAAACTGGATGTACCTCTTATCGCCGAGGTTGGTGTCGGTAAGAACTGGGAAGCAGCCCATTAATTAATAAGGCATTATCAGGGACAATATGAGCATATTTGGTATCTACATTATTGGCGATGAAATTCTCTCAGGGAAACGTGAGGATAAACATCTTCGCCAAGCCATTGCGATCTTGGAAGCGCGCGGGCTAAGCCTAGCTTGGGCACGCTATTTAGGTGATGACACAGTTCTATTATCCGAAAGCTTTAAATATAGCTTTTCAAGTAACGATATCGTGTTTTCGTTTGGTGGAATTGGTGCGACGCCTGATGATTTAACTAGGCAAGCTGCTGCCGATGCTTTAGATTTACCTATAGTGCGCCACGCGGGCGCAGTAGCAGAAATCGAGGCACAATTTGGCGAAGAGGCCTACCCTAAGCGAGTATTGATGGCCGACTTTCCTTTGGGAGCTTCACTAATTCCCAATCCGGTCAATCGGTGTGCTGGTTTTGCTATGCATAATCATTATTTTCTACCCGGTTTTCCGCAAATGTCGTGGCCTATGATGGAGTGGGTTCTCGATACCCATTACCAGCATCTGTTTAACACCCACATCAGCAGTGAAGTAGTGATTAAAGTATTGGATGTCGCAGAGAGCGTACTAATAGATTTAATGCAGACCATATTGCAAAAATACCCTGCTCTCAAGCTGTATAGCCTACCTAGCCTAGGTCCTAAAAAAAGCATTGAGCTTGGACTAAAAGGGGAGCTTAATACCTGTAAGGAAGCAATGAATGAAATTCAATCGTATTTAAATACCCATCAAATGGCCTGGCAATCGCTTACAAATTAATAGTCTGCGATTGGCGTTTCTTGCATGGCCAGCACCGCTAAGAAACTTAATGCTGCCATGGTCGACATATAATAACCCACCCAGACCAAACCGCCTTTATCGACTAGTAATTGTGACACAAAAGGCGCAGTCGAGGCACCTAGCATACCCCCTAAGTTATAGGCCAACCCTGCACCAGTATAGCGAACTGCCACTGGGAATTGTTCTGGCAAAAATGCGCCCATAGGCGCGAAAGTAAGTCCCATTAACAGCAAGGAAACCGACAAAAATAAAGTAATTAATGGTATGGACCCACTGCCAAGTAATGGGCTTAAACTAAAACCTGCTAATATGCCAAGAAAACAGCCAGTCAACAATACAGGCTTGCGGCCGAACGTATCACTCATACGTGCTGAAAGTGGCGTAATAATTGCCATGAACATTACAGCCACGCATAACATCTGCAAAAAATCAATGCGGGTAATTCCCAAGGTTTTAGTACCATAGCTGAGACAAAATACCGTGGCAGTATAAAACAAGTTGTAACATACCGTCATTGCCAGTGCACCTAATAAAACTGCGCGCAAATGCCCGCTGATTAAAGACTTAATGGGTGATTGGACAGTACGATGTTGCGCCAAAGCCTTGGAGAAAGCAGAGGTTTCCATTAGCTTAAAGCGCACATATAAGCCAATCATTACCAGCAATGCGCTGGCAAAAAATGGCAAGCGCCAACCCCAATCTTTAAATTCAGCATCGCTTAAATATAAGCTGAGCGCTAAAAAACTTAAAGTTGCCAGCAAAAAACCTATTGATGGGCCCATTTGCGGAAACATACCAAACCAGCCGCGCTTTCCTGCAGGCGCACTTTCGGTAGCCAGTAAAGCCGCACCGCCCCATTCACCCCCCAAGCCTAATCCCTGACCAAATCTTAAAATACACAGCAACACTGCAGCCCAAACACCTAATCGATCATAACCAGGCAAGCAACCTATAAGTAATGTTGAAATACCCATCACTAACAATGAAGAAGCCAAGGTAACCTTACGACCTATACGGTCACCAAAATGGCCAAAAATAATCGCACCCAAAGGGCGGGCAATAAAAGCAATGCCGAATGTTAAGAAGGCATTTAATGACTGCGTAGTAGCATTTCCGATTGGAAAAAATACTTGCCCAATGATCAGAGCCGCTGCCATGGCGTAGATGTAGAAGTCGTAAAACTCAATGGCTGTGCCAAAAAAGCTGGCAAAAGCAATATGTGTAGTAGAAAGTTGTTGATGAAGCTTCAAAAAAAATCCAGATCAATTGAAAATAAAGTTTTGCAGCCTCAGATGCAAGAACATACTACTCATTCTTCGTTGCAAATATACTTGAATAATTAAGTTAACGTTAATCTTTATTTTCATCTTAAAGAAAGTGAAGAATTAGGTTTTATGCCAGCGCAATTGCGTATAAAATAGGCAGTTCGTTTGTAAATAAAAAACCAGAATATAAATCAGTGCAAATCGGCTCACACATCTTAAAAAATAATCTAATCGTCGCACCTATGGCAGGAGTGACCGATAGGCCTTTCCGCCAGCTTTGTAAAAAAATGGGCGCAGGCTTAGCCGTATCTGAAATGGTGACTTCTAACTCTCTGCTATATGGGAGTGAAAAAACCCTACGCCGCGCTAACCATGATGGTGAAGTTGATCCTATCTCAGTACAAATAGCAGGCTCTGATCCTGCAATGATGGCGGAGGCAGCTAGGCATAATGTAGATAACGGCGCACAAATTATTGATATTAATATGGGCTGCCCAGCTAAAAAGATTTGCAATGTGATGGCAGGCTCAGCATTACTTAAAGATGAGCCGCTAGTAGCGCAAATTCTGCGGGCGGTGGTGAACGCCGTAGATGTTCCAGTTACCTTAAAAATTCGAACTGGCTGGGATAAAAACAATCGCAATGCAGTGCAAATTGCAAAAATGGCTGAAGATATTGGCGTGCAAGCACTAGCAATGCATGGCCGCACGCGCGCCTGCTTGTATACAGGCGATGCAGAATATGACACCATCGCTTCGGTTAAACAGGCAATTAGTATTCCATTGATTGCTAATGGTGATATCACGACGCCAGAAAAAGCTAAATTTGTGCTCGACTATACCGGCGCTGACGCAGTTATGATTGGCCGCGCTGCGCAAGGCCGACCATGGATATTCCGCGAGATTGAGTATTTCATTAAAACCGGCACACATATGCCACCCCCTGAAGTGTCAGAAATTCGCTCAGTGATGCTAGAACATCTTCATGATTTATACGACTTCTATGGTGAACTTACTGGCATGCGAATGGCTCGTAAGCACATTTCTTGGTACACCAAGGGTCTAAAAGACTCTGCAAATTTCCGCCACAACATGAACACATTGCAAACTATCCCTTTGCAACTGGCTGCTATTGACGAATTTTTTGATCACCTACAAAGTCGCGATCATCGCTTGCAATACGAATTAGATGATAGTGCGAGCGACATGTCCTCAACGAACAGTTTAGTACTTAAGGTTGCTAATGGATAAATGTGCCCTAGCTAACTGTGTGAAAGCTTCATTAGATGAGTATTTCAAGGACTTAGATGGTCAACCGCCACACGCTATTTATGACATGGTATTAACATGCATAGAAAAACCCTTACTTGAATACGTGATGCAATTCGCTGGCGGCAACCAAAGTAAAGCTGCAGAAATTTTAGATATCAATCGTAACACCCTGCGTAAGAAACTCCAGCAGTACAATATTCAATAATCAACTTTCTTCAAGAGCTTCGACATGGCAACCATTAAACGCGCGCTCATTAGCGTGTCTGACAAAACCGGCATTATAGATTTTGCAAAAAAATTAAGCAGTTTGGGCGTAGAAATTCTTTCTACAGGTGGCACCGCAAAACTATTTCGAGATAATCAAATTACGGTAATTGAAGTTAGTGATTACACGGGCTTTCCTGAGATGTTAGATGGTCGCGTTAAAACACTACATCCTAAAGTTCATGGCGGCATTTTAGGTCGCCGCGATTTACCAGAACATATAGCAGCAATGCATGCTGCAAATATTCCTAATATCGACATGGTGGTGGTTAATCTATATCCATTTGAAGCCACGGTATCTAATCCAGATTGCACACTGGAGGATGCAATTGAAAACATCGACATCGGTGGTCCAGCAATGGTGCGCTCTGCCGCTAAGAACTGGAAAGATGTCGCCGTTCTAACTGACGCGAGCCAATATAGCGATGTGCTTAATGAGCTTCAAAGCACAGGCGGTGCGATGAGCCAAGCCACTCAATTTACATTGGCAGTAGCCGCATTTAACCGAATCAGCAATTATGATGGTGCAATTAGCGATTATTTATCTTCATTTAATTCTGATGGCTCACGAAGTAACTTCCCAGCACAAAACAATGGGCGTTTTGTAAAACTTCAAGATTTGCGTTACGGTGAAAATCCGCATCAACAAGCGGCGTTTTATCGTGACTTACACCCAGCACCAGGCTCGCTGGTCACAGCACAGCAATTGCAAGGTAAAGAATTAAGCTATAACAATATTGCTGATGCTGATGCAGCTTGGGAAACTGTTAAAAGCTTTAACACTAATGCCTGCGTAATTGTTAAGCATGCTAACCCTTGCGGCGTTGCCTTAGGTAAAGATGCACTAGAAGCTTATAGCAAAGCTTTTAAAACTGATCCTAGTAGCGCATTTGGTGGCATTATTGCTTTTAATACAACGGTAGATAAAGAGGCGGCAGACGCCATTAGTAAGCAGTTTGTAGAAGTGCTAATTGCGCCTCATTACACCGCAGAAGCTTTAGCAATTTTTACTGCCAAAGCCAATGTACGTGTACTACAAATTGCCTTACCTAAAGGCGGCACAACAGCTTTTGATCAAGGCCGCAATGCGCAAGATATTAAACGAGTCGGTTCAGGCATCCTGATTCAAACCGCTGATAACCATGAAATTAGCCCAGCTGATTTAAAAGTTGTGACGCAGAAACACCCTACCCCGCAACAAATGGCCGATATGTTATTTGCTTGGCGCGTAGCCAAATATGTAAAATCCAACGCTATCGTATTCTGCGGTAATGAAATGACTCTGGGTGTAGGTGCAGGGCAAATGAGCCGCGTCGATAGCACTAAAATTGCAGTGATTAAAGCCCAAAATTCCGGACTTAGCCTTAAAGACTCAGTGGTTGCTTCTGACGCATTTTTCCCATTCCGTGATGGCATTGATGTATTGGCAGAAGCTGGTGCCAGTTGCGTGATTCACCCAGGCGGTAGCATTCGTGATGATGATGTGATTGCGGCAGCGGACGGGCATGGCTTGGTCATGGTAGTGACCGGTATTCGCCATTTCAGGCACTAAGTCAGCCGAATATAACTGCGGCGTTTACTAGAAGAATTTAAAGGTTTAGCTATGAAAATATTAGTGATTGGTAGCGGCGGTCGTGAGCATGCTTTTGCTTGGAAAGTGGCTCAAAACAAAGAAGTAAGTCGCGTCTATGTGGCACCTGGCAATGCTGGCACTGCACTAGACCCTGATATGATCAATGTACCGATTTCTAGCGTGGCTGATCTACTCGCATTTGCACAAACAGAACAAATTAAACTAACTATCGTTGGTCCTGAAGCGCCGTTATCGCAAGGGGTGGTCGATGCCTTTCGTGCAGCGGGGTTACAGATTTTTGGCCCGACTAAAGCAGCCGCACAGTTGGAATCTTCTAAAGATTACGCCAAAGCCTTTATGCAACGCCATCACATTCCTACCGCAGCATATGCCACTTTTACCGATGCAACGCTTGCACATGCTTATGTAAAAAAACAAGGTGCACCCATCGTAATTAAAGCCGACGGCTTAGCCGCTGGAAAAGGCGTAGTGGTGGCCATGATTGAAGAAGAGGCGCATTTAGCCATTGACGCTATGCTCTCTGACAATAAATTGGGTAGCGCGGGCGCTCGTGTAGTAATTGAGGAGTTTTTAACAGGCGAAGAAGCCAGCTTTATGGTGATGGTCGATGGGAAAAATATTTTAGCGCTTGCCACTAGCCAAGATCATAAAAGATTATCTGATGGTGACCAAGGTCCTAATACTGGTGGCATGGGTGCTTATTCTCCAGCCCCAGTTGTGACCCCGGAAATTCATGCAAAAGTGATGCGTGAAATTATCCGACCAACGGTTGAGGGTATGGCTAAAGATGGCATTCCCTATACTGGATTTTTATACGCAGGCTTGATGATATCGCCTAACGGTGATGTTAAAACCTTAGAATTTAACTGCCGCATGGGTGATCCTGAAACCCAGCCAATTATGTTACGCCTAAAATCAGACCTGATAGACTTAGTTAAACATGCTATTGATGGGACACTCGACCAAGCTGAAGCTGAGTGGGATAGACGCACTGCCCTAGGCGTAGTAATGGCAGCAGCTAACTACCCAGACACACCAAGACTCAATGATGAAATTGTTGGCTTACCTAAACACTTAGAAGATGCGTATGTATTTCATGCCGGCACCACATTAAGCGGTGATGGCAAGGTATTGACTAATGGTGGACGAGTGCTCTGCGTCACCACCTTAGGTGAAACTGCTAAATTTGCCCAAAGCCGTGCTTACCAAATAGCAGATGAAATTAAATTTTGTGGTGCGCAATACCGCCGCGATATTGGCTATCGCGCCATTAAAGGTTAGTTATCCAGTGAACAGCTCCAATCAGTCTAGGGCAATCAATTCAGAAGCAGTTTTTAACTACTTACAAGGCTTGCAAGCTCGTATTGTCGAAGCCATCGAGATGGTCGATGGTAAAACTTTTTTATACGATAGCTGGCAACGCCCTGAGGGTGGTGGTGGTACTTCCTGCCTACTAGAAGAAGGTAATGTATTTGAACGTGCCGGCGTCGGATTCTCACATGTAATTGGTAATAAGCTTCCACCATCCGCCAGCGCTGCACACCCTGAAGCTGCGGGTCGTGCTTGGGAGGCGATGGGAGTCTCACTGGTATTTCACCCGCGTAATCCATATATACCTACCGTACATATGAATGTACGGTTTTTCGTCGCTAAAGCACCTACCAATAATGATTCCCATGAGACAAATACCAGCAATGGAGAAGATATTTGGTGGTTTGGAGGCGGAATGGATCTTACGCCTTATTATGGCTTTGAAGAGGATGCGGTTCATTTTCACCGTTGCAATAAAACGGCTTTAGATGTTTTCAATCCGGCTTATTACCCAAAATTTAAAAAAGAATGTGATGAGTATTTTTACCTAAAACACCGTAAAGAACCGCGAGGCATTGGTGGCATTTTCTTTGATGACTTTAATGCCTTAGGTTTTGAGAAAAGTTTTGAAATGCTTCGTGCAGTAGGCGACAGCTTTTTAGGCGCTTATCTGCCCATTCTACAACGCCGCAAAGATACCGTTTATTCGGAACGTGAACGTGACTTTCAAGCATATCGTCGTGGTCGATATGTCGAATTTAATTTAGTCTATGATCGCGGCACCCTGTTTGGTTTGCAGTCAAATGGCCGTACTGAATCTATTTTATTGTCGATGCCTCCCATAGTAAAATGGCGTTATGACTGGAAACCAGAAGCAAAGAGTCCTGAAAATAAGCTTTATACAGACTTTCTGATCGATAAAGATTGGCTGTCAATCATTTAAACTTAAGAGCATCCATGACCCCTAGCCAAGTAAAAGCGAATGCACAAGACTTACTTAATTTCATAGACTCAAGTCCCAGCCCTTGGCATGCTGTTCAAACAGCAGAACAGCACTTAGTAGCAGCTGGATTTATAAAGCTCAACGAAATGCAGGTTTGGCAATTAAAGTCGAGTGGCAGTTATTATGTAGTGCGAGGTGGTGCCTCTATCATTGCCTTTAGCTTAGGTAAGCATACCCTTACCGACAGTGGCTTTCGTATCATTGGTGCGCATACAGACTCACCTGGACTTAGACTCAAACCCAACGCAGCTTATGGCAGTGATGGTTTAGTGAGAATAGCAGTTGAGGTTTATGGTGGTCCTATTTTGGCAACATTCACTGACCGCGACTTAAGCGTTGCTGGTCGCGTCAACGTGCGAACCGAAAAAGGCTTTGAAGTACGTCTACTAAAATTCGATGATGCTTTAATGCGTTTGCCTAACCTAGCCATTCATATGAATCGTGAAGTGAATGACAAAGGCTTAGTCCTTAATAAACAAACTGAATTGCCGTTGTTTTTTGGAGAAGGTAACGACGGCCAAGCAGCTGACCAACAGTTTTTAGAGCACATAGCCCAAGCACTAAGCATTAAAGCTACTGACATTATTAATTTCGAGCTCAATGTATTCGATACCCAACAAGGCGTGTTCTGGGGAGCGAATCAAGAATTTATTGCTAATAGTCAGTTAGATAATCTGGCCTCTTGCCATGCCGCTTTGAGCGCCTTAATAGCTAACAGAACCCCAGATTCAACTTGCATCTGCGCTTTATTTGACCATGAAGAGGTTGGCAGTGAAAGTGCAACTGGCGCCAGTGGTAGTTTTCTATCTGATATCATCAGTCGTATTGCATCACAGAGTGAAATAAGTGATGAATCTAAATTCCGTGCGCTAGCACTGAGTTTTTTTATCAGTGCCGATATGGCGCATGCCTATCATCCTAATCATCCCAATGCTTACGAACCAGGCCATCATGCTTTAATCAATAAAGGCCCAGTCATTAAAACTAATGCTAACCAGCGCTACTCTACAGATGCTTCATCAGCTGCTAGATTTATAGCCTTTTGTGAGCAAGCGAAAGTGCCCTATCAGCAATATGCTCATCGAACCGATCTAGGTTGTGGCAGCACGATAGGCCCTATTATTGCAGCTCGCTTAGGTATTCCTAGTGTGGATGTGGGGTCACCGATGTGGGCCATGCATAGTATTAGAGAAAGTGCTGGTGTACTGGATCATAGTTATATGATCGCCGTACTCAGCAGCATGTTTGCTAGTTAATTGATTACCCAGTCAAAATAGTGCTAGCATTGGTCACTGAGTTAGCCTATTGATTATTCTTCATTAGAAAGTAGAAATTATGCATAAGCAGATGCTCCGCACCAAGCCTATCTTCGCTCATAGCGATACCGGTTTAAAAAAATGCCTCACGGCCTTTGACTTAGCGCTACTCGGCATTGGCTGCGCTATCGGTACTGGAATTTTTGTACTTACTGGCATTGCTGCTGCCACTCAGTCTGGCCCAGCAGTCGTGATTTCATTTATTATCGCCGGGGTGGCTTCTGGATTTGCTGCATTAGCTTATGCCGAGCTAGCATCTTCAATTGGTGGCTCTGGCAGTGCTTATGGTTATAGTTATGTAGCATTTGGCGAGTTTGCCGCTTGGATCATGGGTTGGATATTATTGTTGGAATACGGGGTGGGAGCAGCAGCCGTTGCCAATGGCTGGGCCGGTTATTTCGTGAATACCCTAGCCAATTTTAATGTACATCTCCCAGATGCCATTATCAAAGCGCCGATGTTGGGTGGCATCATTAACCTACCAGCATTTGGCATTATTTGGCTGCTGACCATATTGCTGATAATTGGTGTCAAAGAAAGTGTGCGTTTTAATAACATTATTGTATTGGTTAAACTGTGCACGATTGCTATTTTTATCGGTATAGCCAGTATGCATTTAAATACCGATAATTGGCATCCTTTTATGCCTTTCGGCTGGTTCAGCACCTTACATAATGGTAAAAATGTAGGCATATTAGCTGGCGCCTCTCTAGTCTTTTTTGCTTATTTTGGCTTTGATGCGGTTTCGACTGCCGCTGAAGAGGCTAAAAATCCACAACGTGATTTACCAATAGGCTTAATTGCCTCCCTGATTTTTTGCACGGTAATTTATATCATAGTATCTGGATTGCTGACTGGTATCGTGTCTTATACCGAACTCAACGTTCCCTCTCCCGTAGCCTATGCACTTACAAAAGTTGGCCATATTTGGGCCTCCACTCTCGTTGCGACAGGCGTTCTAGCCGGCTTGATTACAGTTCAATTGGTCTTGCTTTATGGCTTAACGCGCATACTGTTTGCCATGAGTCGTGATGGCTTAATTTCACCAGCATTCTCACAAATCAATCCGGATCGGCAAACGCCAACCCGCGTCATATTGCTTTGTGGGTCTGTGGTGTCTTTAGTCGCTGGATTTATTCCACTGGGTGAGTTGGCAGAGACAGTGAATATAGGCACCTTGGCCAGCTTTGTCATGGTTTGTGTAGGCGTAATAGTATTACGCATACGCCAACCGACGCTTAAACGCCCATTCAAAAATCCATGGAATCCATTAATTCCCACACTTGGTATATTATCATGTGGCGCATTGATGAGCTTTTTACCAGCAAGTACTTGGTTTAGATTCTTAGTATGGATACTTATCGGGATTGTGGTTTATTTCAGTTACTCTATGCATCATAGTAAGCTAAAGTCTTAATAAAACCTTAAGTCACATCCAAAAAAAAGCCAGTCAATCGACTGGCTTTTTATCAGCAAGAAAAGCTGTGAGTTACAGACTTAATATCCACTGAACTACAGTAGTAATATCTGCATCTTTTACTCGTGGACTATTAGCTGGCATAGGCATAGGGCCCCAAACGCCACTTCCACCAGCCTTAACTTTAGCAACTAAACGTGCCTCAGCCGTTTTATCACCTTTGTATTTAGCTGCAACATCTTTATATGCTGGGCCTAATACTTTTTTCTCAATACTGTGGCAAGCTAAACAGCCACTTGATTGGGCTAATGCTTCTGCTGCCTTCGCATCAACTGCATTGGCTTGGGCTGCAACTAACATAGAACCAGCAGCAGCGATTGCTAACAATAATGCTTTCATGCTATCTCCTTGAATTTACACTTATTAATTTATTATATTTTTAACTTGTTTCACAAGTGCAATTATAATTTATACAAACTAGTTAAGAAACAAATTTTTCACACCGTAGTTATTATAGTTGACTTAACAGAGTTGGTATATCAGAAATACTTTGAGAACAGACAACACCTTTACAAACCCAAGCAAATACCTCCGAGCCTAAGTGTCTTTGCAGTGTAAGCGGCAATATTGTTGCTGTTTCGTCAAGAAATAAAATTATATGATGGGGATAGTAGCATTGACTTAATGCACGACGCCAGTATTGGAGTTGAAGCGCCTCTCCACGGACTATCACCAAAATGGGTGGATCTAGATATTCTTGCAGTGCATGACTTAAACTAGCACAGCCAGCTGGATTACGTTTAATCGAGCGATCAAAAGCTTGTAGAGCATGTTCCGCACTTTGTAAATACCGTATTTCACCTAAAATATGCCCAAACCGCTGCAATGCAATTGTAGCAATGCCGTTACCGTTAGGCGCTGCATTGTCATAAGGTTGCTTGCTTCGATGAATCAGTTGTTCATGTTGATGCGATGTAAAGTAAAAGCCACCATCTTCTGCTTCAAAATTCCCCAATAGGGCTTCCGCTATTTCTTCTGCAAACTGCATATCCTTCAAGCGATAACTAGCTTGAAGCAATATAATTAATGCATCCAGTAAAAAAGCATGGTCATCCAAATATGCATTCAGATGCACTTTATTACCCTTGGCAGTTGCCATCAACTGAAAATGACCTACTGCATTTTTAACCCATAAATAATCATAGATATAATCAACGGCACCCTGAGCCAGCTCAATCCAATCCATTCTGTCGAATACTATGCCAGCGCGTGCCAAACCTTTAATCGCTAAAGCATTCCAAGAGGTGAGTATTTTATCGTCCAAACCTGGACGCGTGCGAAGTTCACGCGCGGCTAGTAATTTAGCTTTTGCACTTTGTAACAACGCTCGATCTTGCTCATCTGGCATCATCGCAATATAGGCATGCCAAGCTTGACCCTCAAAATTAGCTGCTCGATCAAAACCAAAACAACGGCTCGTCACTACAAACTCCTCTGCGCTGAGCAATGCCTTTAATTCAACTGGTTGCCATACATAAAAAGCGCCCTCTTCACTATGGCCATTCGCATCTAGAGAATCTGCATCTAGAGAGGAGTAAATTGCACCTTGTACAGACAGCATTTCGCGCTGCATCCAAGCAATAGTTTCTCTAACCACTTGCGCGTAAACTGCTTTTTCCTCTGAACTGTTGCTGAGTTGATAACCATCAGCGTATAAGCCTAATAACTGACCATTGTCATAAAGCATTTTTTCAAAATGTGGAATATTCCAGCGCTCATCCACCGAGTAGCGGCAAAAACCTCCACCGACTTGATCATAAATACCGCCGGCCGCCATAGCTGATAGCATCTGCAAAGCCATCTCTTCAGCAGCTTTATTGCCTGCATGCGCTTGGTGAAGTAGAAAAGTGATATCAGCTGGATTTGGAAATTTAGGAGCAGTCCCAAAACCCCCATGCTTATAATCAAAATTGCCTTTAAGTTGATCAAAGCCCAGTTGGATGGTGCCCAAATCTGCACTCACCACGTTATTTGCCACAAGAATCGTGCGCGCTAAAGCCTCCGCTAATTGCACGCTTTGCGTAGCTAACTCTTCTTTGCGTTCATGAAAGTAAGCGGCGACACGTGGCAATAAATCGGCAAAACCTGGCAACTGGTAGCGCGGGGTTTTAGGGAAATAGGTACCAGTAAAATAGGGCGTTTGCTGAGGGGTTAGAAATACAGTCAACGGCCATCCACCACTACGTTGAGATAACATGCTATGTGCAGTTTGGTAAATTTGATCTAAATCTGGTCGCTCCTCACGGTCCACTTTAATGTTAATAAAGTGCTGGTTCATGATGGCGGCGGTGGTGGCATCTTCAAATGACTCATGGGCCATAACATGACACCAATGACAAGCCGAATAACCTATGGAAAGTAATATGGGCTTATTCTGCTCACGCGCCAATGTAAGCGCCTGCTCACCCCAAGGATACCATTCAACAGGATTGTGAGCATGCTGCAGAAGATAGGGGCTGGTTTCCTCTACTAACTTGTTCTCATGTTCAGTTGCCATGAAATACCGATCTAGAGTGACTCTAGTGAATACTCAGTCACCATGGTGTGGGTTTCATTTGGATAAATAGTGACACTATTTTCCATTGCATTAGCGGACTCAACACAAAGCATTTTTCTCCACTCATTCGCAGCGCCCATATCGCCCATTTGCTCAGCCTTTTCTCTGCCTGGCGTCCAAATTACGGTGGTATTACTAGCAGATTTTGCGACGCGAATGGCGCGACCATAACCGCTATCGCGAATAATACAGTCTTCACCACTGTTAAGATAAACACGATCAAATTCGTCATTAAACTTCAATGCGCCATGTTGCACATTACGTTTATAACCATCAACCTTATCTGAATAAACGACATTTTCAAGACCCGTAATTTGGGTATTGGCGATATCACTTACATTAAAGTAGGTATGAAATGCCTCACCTATAATAAATGGATGATGAGCCAAGTTGGTGGTAGTCATTTCCATACGCAAGCTACTACCTAACGTAATGGCCAGTGTAAATTGATAGGGGTAGGATAGTTGTTTTTTTGCAACATCAGTTTGCGTCATCTCTAACACCAAGCGTGTAGTGCCGTTTTTTAAACTAAAATTTTCCTTTAACTCCCACGGCATGACCCGAGCAAAACCATGTGGACAGTAGCTACTATCTGTTGGATGGGCACCAAACCAAGGCCAGCAAACTGGCACACCTCCACGAATAGAGCGTCCAGCTGTATATCGAGCGTTACTGGACAACCATAACACTGGTTGAGCAGTATTTTTGGGTTGCCAATGCATCACATGCGCACCTTGCAAAGCCAACTTGCCCGTGGCGTAGCTATTCTCAATTTCAAGATATTCCAAACCATTATCATCTTGCACTACACGTACATCATGGGTAGTACCAATATCAGAGAGACTTGGTTTGGTTAATACATTGGCTGGGGTCATTTTTATATACTTTTTCAGTTCTAATTTAACAATACTTAGGGTAATTTATTTTTCAATTTGTGAAACATCACGCACCGCACCACGCGCAGCGCTGGTGCTCATCGCGGCGTATGCACGTAAAGCAGGAGAAACAGCACGTTCACGATTCACAGGCTTCCACGCCAGCTTACCTTTGGCGTCCATCTTGATGCGGCGTTGTGACATTTCCTCATCGCTAATTGCCAAATGTATGGTGCGATTAGGAATGTCAATTTCAATAGTATCGCCCTCCTCAACCAAGCCGATGCCCCCCCCCTCAGCAGCCTCAGGTGAGGCATGACCTATACTGAGGCCTGATGTACCCCCAGAAAAGCGACCGTCCGTAAGTAAGGCACATGCTTTGCCTAAGTCTTTAGACTTCAAGTATGATGTTGGATACAACATTTCTTGCATACCTGGGCCGCCACGTGGGCCTTCATAGCGAATTACCACAACATCACCCGCTACAATCTTATCTGCCAAAATCGCTTCAACTGTAGAGTCTTGTGATTCAAATACGCGAGCTCGACCAGTGAACTTAAGGATGCTGTCATCCACGCCAGCAGTTTTTACAATACAGCCATCGAGCGCGATATTGCCGTACAGAACGGCCAAACCTCCATCTTGTGAATAAGCATGTGCTTTATCACGTATACATCCTTCAGCACGATCATCGTCCAGCGTCGGGTAAAGCATGCTTTGGCTAAAGGCGATAGTGGTTTTAATGCCACCAGGAGCCGCACGAAAGAATTTCTTAACTTCCTCGTCTTTTGTCACCATAATATCCCATTTATCCAAAGCATCGCCCATGGAAGGGCTATGCACTGTTGGGGTATCGCGATGTAGCACACCAGCACGATCTAGCTCACCCAACAGACCCATCACACCGCCGGCATGGTGCACATCTTCCATATGATACTTTTGACTAGCAGGTGCAACTTTACTCAAACATGGTACTTTGCGTGAAATGCGATCAATATCACCCATATTAAAATCAATTTCTGCCTCATGCGCTGCTGCTAATAAATGTAATACTGTATTAGTTGAGCCGCCCATAGAAACATCTAAAGCCATGGCATTCTCAAAGGCTTTAATATTAGCAATATTTCGTGGCAAGACTGAATAATCATCTTGCTCGTAATGGCGTTTAGCTATTTCTACAATCAATCGACCTGCTTTTAAGAATAATTCTTTGCGTGCGCCATGCGTTGCTAACGCAGAACCGTTACCAGGCAAGCTTAAACCTAGTGCTTCCGTTAAACAGTTCATGGAGTTTGCAGTAAACATCCCTGAACATGAGCCACAGGTTGGACAAGCTGATCGTTCGATAGCTTCGGATTTTTCATCGCTGACTTTGCTGTCAGCAGCAGCCACCATGGCATCCACTAAATCTAGTTTTAGATCTTCGCCTTGCCAGTTGACCTTTCCCGCTTCCATCGGACCGCCTGATACGAACACTACTGGAATATTCAAGCGTAAAGCCGCCATCAACATCCCTGGTGTAATTTTGTCGCAATTAGAAATACACACCATTGCATCGGCGCAATGGGCATTGACCATATACTCCACACTGTCGGCAATCAAGTCGCGGCTAGGCAAACTATACAACATACCTCCATGACCCATAGCAATACCATCATCCACCGCAATCGTATTAAACTCTTTAGCAACGCCGCCAGAGCGTTCAATTTCACGCGCTACCAACTGACCCAAGTCTTTTAAATGTACATGTCCAGGCACAAACTGAGTGAAAGAGTTACAGACCGCAATAATCGGCTTATCAAAATCACCATCTTTCATACCCGTCGCACGCCACAATGCGCGAGCGCCGGCCATATTGCGGCCATGGGTTGTGGTACGAGAACGATATACTGGCATAAGTGAAATCCGTAATGAAATGAATACAAATAAATAAAGTGTAATTTTAGACTAGCTAGCCGCAACTAGCTAAATAAATATACTAATAATCAAGCATCTTGGGTCAATGAAAGTCACTAAATCTACATCTAGCCTACAAGAGGATAACTCATTTTAAAAAAAGCGGTTTACCTTCAGTATTTCACTGCAATAACTATACTAAATTAATAGATAAGATTAGCTTTTTCGGCAAGATTGTTACTTTTTGATTAGCACTCTAATTATTAATAAATTTAAGCCTTAATGGATTGAAACTTAGGTAAAATTCAACATCAATAATAAAGGTCATTACCCATGTTTGTACACCCGCAATTTGACCCCATCGCTATTCATCTAGGCTCTTTCGGCATTCATTGGTATGGTCTAATGTATTTAGTTGGCTTTTTAGCATTTTTGGGACTAGGTCAATGGCAAATCAAACATCGAACTTGGCACGGCTGGACTAGCTTAATGCTTGATGACGCACTATTTTTTGGTGCTTTAGGTGTAATATTAGGCGGTCGTTTGGGTTATGTATTGTTTTATCAATTTCAATATTTCATACAACACCCACTTGAAATTTTTGCTGTATGGCAAGGTGGTATGAGTTTTCACGGCGGCTTTTTAGGCGTACTGGTCGCAATGTGGATTTTTGCACGTAAATACCAGTTGAAATGGCTAACGATTATGGATTTTGTGGCCCCGTTGGTGCCAATTGGCTTAGGCGCTGGGCGCATGGGTAATTTTATCAATGGCGAGTTATGGGGCAGACCCACCAATTGCAATTTAGGCATGGTTTTTCCACAAGTGGACAACCTATTGCGCCACCCGTCTCAACTATATGAATTCGGCTTAGAAGGTATAGTGCTCTTTTTAATACTATGGATTTACTCAGCTAAACCTCGCCCTATCGGCGCAATTTCTTCTCTATTCTTAATCGGTTATGGCAGCTTTAGATTTTTAGCTGAATTCACAAGAGAACCTGATAACTACTTGGGGTTACTATCTATGGGACTAAGCATGGGACAGTGGTTAAGCTTACCAATGGTTCTGCTAGGCTTTGTGATGTACTGGGTAGCGGCTCACAATAAATACGGACGTGTTTAATAGTATTTAAAACTGCTTAACGCGATGATTGGCTTTATGTCGGGAGACTTCAGGACTTCGAAGTTGCAAATGTTTAGTTTTTTGACCATGCGTGCGTTGACGCCATAACTTGAATGAACTTAACTTAAGATTTGCACGCATAACCTTAATCACACCATCTTGGTTGATACCAAACTGAAACTGTATGGCTTCAAAAGCGGTTCTATCTTCCCACGCCATCTCAATAATACGTGAAACATCAGATTCACTAAGAACTTGATCTAACAGCATCGCTTAACTCCCTTCCACTTCTTGTCTTGCCATTGCTTAAAAAATTCCTCGCGACTTAAAGGCTCTTGAGCCTCATTATGCTCACTCTGATGTTGTAAGAAATTTAGCAAATACTGCTCATAGGCGTCATCCCCCGACAATCGCCGAACAGCTTGCCAAAACCTCTGTAATTTTTTAAACATTAATCTCTTACCCAATCTTCAACTAGCCGACTTGGCTCATGCGCCACCTCAGTCAGCGGCAAGGTTGCTTTGCCTAATAAATACCGTATTATCAATCTTAACGTATCAAAAATAACTACCCATAACACCACCACAAAAAACATAGTCAGGTAGACATCAAGCTGTTGATTAAAAATAAGATGGGGTGCTACTAGCGCCTTTTCTGGGGGTAAACTACCAGTAGCCAATTTAGCACTCAAATCATTGGCTGCGGCCAGAAACCCGACACGAACATCCTCACTAAAAACTTTCAACCAAGCTGCACTAGTTGTTACGATGACAAGCCAAGCTAATGGAAGTGCGGTAATCCAAGCATATTTCAACCTGCCAGATTTCACCAAAATACCAGTTCCTACACATAAGGCAATCGCTGCAAGCATTTGGTTCGCAATGCCGAATAAAGGCCATAAAATATTAACGCCGCCATTGGGGTCAATCACGCCAATATATAAAAAATATCCCCACCCTGTTACCACTAGCGCGCTTGTAAAAATTACCGAAGGCATCCAAGAAGTACGGCCTATTTTTGGCCAAATATTGCCTAACATGTCTTGCAACATAAAACGGCCAACGCGCGTGCCGGCATCTAAAGTGGTCAGAATAAAAATTGCCTCAAACATAATGGCAAAATGATACCAAAGGGCCAGCATGCCTTTACCAAAGGCACTGCCAAATATACTGGCCATCCCTACCGCTAAACTTGGAGCGCCACCAGTGCGCGCGAATAGAGTACTTTCGCCCATGTCTTTTGCCAGCTGACTCATTTGTTCTACAGTAACCGCAAAGCCCCAACTATTAATTTTTGCGATGGCATCAACAGCCTCTTTACCGACTACGCCAGCTGGACTATTGATGGCGAAAAATACACCAGGTTCGAGCACGGTAGCAGCAATCATCGCCATAATTGCCACAAAGCTTTCCAGCAACATTGCGCCATAACCGATCATGCGAATATCACGCTCATTGCTCAGTAACTTAGGTGTGGTACCAGAAGCAATCAGTGCATGAAATCCAGAAATGGCACCGCATGCGATCGTTATAAATACAAAAGGGAAAAGTTTCCCGCCAAAAATGGGGCCCGTGCCATCTGTAAACTGTGTGATTGCTGGCATATGCACGTGTGGTTGCAACGTAATAATAGCGATTGCCAGTAGCGTAACGGTGCCTAATTTAACAAAGGTTGATAAATAATCGCGTGGGGCCAACAACAGCCATACGGGCATGACTGCCGCAGCAAAACCATAACCGATAATGACCCATGCCAAAGTGAGGCCTTCATGATCAAAAAATACGCGTAAAGCTGGCTGATGATCGATCCAACCACCGCCAACCACTGCCAGTAAAAGTAAAATAACGCCTAGTGCAGAAGCTTCCAATACGCGACCTGGGCGAAAGTTGCGCATATAAAAACCGATTAGCATAGCAATCGGGATAGTCGCAGCCACGGTAGAAGTAGCCCAAGGACTATGCTTCATCGCATTCACCACTACTAAACCTAGCACTGCAATCAGAATAATCATAATTAAAAAGGTGCCAATTAGTGCCGCTGTGCCACCAATGGGGCCAATTTCATCCCGCGCCATCTGTCCCAAACTTCGTGCATTTCGTCTTGTAGAAAAGAAAAGCGTCACCATGTCCTGCACCGCGCCGCCTAATACTGCACCAATTAAAATCCATAAAGTACCGGGCAAATAACCAAACTGCGCTGCCAAAGTAGGCCCAACCAATGGTCCAGGACCGGCGATAGCCGCAAAATGATGGCCAAACACAATCCACTTATTAGTCGGCACAAAATCTCGGCCGTTATCTAAGCGTTCAGCTGGGGTGGCGCGGGTTTCATCTACGCCTAAAACACTAGCGGCAATCCACGCTGCATAAAAACGGTAAGCAATGGCATAAACACAAGCGGCGGCTGCAATAAACCATATGGCACTAATGCTTTCTCCACGATTAAGAGCAATAGCACTAATAGCAGCAGCGCCCAATAGCGCGACTAGGAGCCAAAGAATTATTTTTAAATTTTTATTCATAATTATTGAGAGTTTGATCTGTATTATTCTAGTATAAATCAGCATTTACTGTTGGTGACTAAAAAACTAAGCAATCAAACGTTGCCAGGTCGTTCTATTAGGCTTACCAATGAACTTAAGCTAGACTGAGTTGCCTTTACTATATGCCAATTATTTTATAAAGTTATCCCGTAACTATGCAAGCTAACACTGCCACAAAAACTCCAAGCAAAAAACTAGCCCCCTTGGCCAATCTACGGCCCTTTCTGCGCCCATACAGCTCCAGAATTTTTCTAGCATTTATATTGCTATGCTTGGGCTCTGCCACTTTGTTGATTGTGCCATTGGCTTTTCGAGATCTGATTGACTTTGGTTTCGTTACTCATGCGACTTCAACCAAAGTCAACACTGGGCTTATGGGTAGTTTAAGTTTAAATGGGCATTTTTTGGTGATGTTTTTCCTTGCACTGTTTTGGGCATTGATGATTTCCTCTCGCTACTACACTATCTCCTGGGTAGGCGAACGAGTAACTGCCGACCTCCGCAGCGGAGTCTATGCAAGGATGATGACCCAGTCACCGCAATTCTTTGAAACAACCCAAACAGGTGAGGTGCTATCGCGTCTGACCGGTGACACCACACTCATTCAAACAGTAGTGGGTAGCTCAGTATCTATGGGGTTACGAAGCTTATTCCAGTTTATCGGCGGAATGGTCATGCTGGCGATCACCAATCTATATTTATTCTCGCTAAATGTAGGACTTATGCTATTGCTCATCTTACCGATCATTGTGATTGGACGTTCAGTTAAAAAGCTTTCACGCGAATCGCAAGACCGAATTGCAGATAGCTCAGCCATGGCAGGGGAGATACTCAACGCAATGCCAACGGTACAATCTTATACACAAGAACTTAATGAAGCCAAACGTTACAGCTTAAGCGCCGACTTAAGTTTTACTACTGCACTAAAAAGAGTAAAAGTGCGCGCCATGCTCACCATGCTAATGGTCGCCGCTGTTTTGGGCACTATTATTTTTGTACTTTGGGTGGGTGCACTACAAGTCAGTGCAGGAAGTATGACTGGGGGAGAGCTTGCATCATTTGTACTATATGCAATGATGGTGGCCGGTGCAGTTGGCACTATGGCTGAAGTTTGGGGTGATGTGATGCGCGCCGCTGGCGCTACTGAAAGATTAATGGAGTTACTCCATGCTGACGCTGCGATCGAAGAACCGATTAACCCAGAAACGCTGATTAATCCACTGCACGCTAGTATAGAATTTAAAAACTTAGTTTTTAACTATCCATCACGTCCGCAAACCATTGCTTTAGATAATGTCTCATTTAGCATCACTGCTGGTGAAACTATTGCATTAGTTGGCCCGTCAGGAGCCGGGAAAACCACTTTATTCCAATGTCTACTCAGATTTTATGAATTAAGCGCTGGGAGCATCAGTATTAATGGAAAAAACATTAGTCAATTAAGCTTACATAGTTTGCGAAGTTGCATTGCTACCGTGCCCCAAGACCCTGTCATATTCTCCGCTAATGCGATGGAGAACATTCGTTATGGGAAACCAGAATCTAGTGATGAGCAAGTGATTGCCGCAGCTAAAGCAGCACAAGTGGATGAATTTGTACAAAGATTACCTGATGGCTACCAAACATTTTTGGGTGAGCGTGGGACACGCTTATCAGGTGGTCAACGCCAGCGCATTGCAATTGCTCGCGCCATATTAAAAGATGCACCTATCTTATTGTTAGATGAAGCTACTAGCGCACTTGATGCTGAATCTGAAATTTTAGTACAAGAAGGCCTAGACGCAGCCATGCAAAACCGCACAACATTGATGATTGCTCACCGCTTGAGCACCGTCCAAAAAGCTGACCGTATTATCGTGCTGGAACATGGGCGTATTGTTGAAATTGGTAGCCCAACTGAACTACGCGACCAAGGTGGCTTATATGCAAGGTTGGCTGAGTTACAACTAGCCTAATATCTAGACTACAGCCGCTAAATTCAGAATATCCACCAGCCGAACCAAATCGCACTGACCTGCAACACTAATCCTAACGCTACTTTACGTGAAAATGCGCCACCACCACTGAGAATAGCCATCACTACTTTCGAGGAAGAATTAATTGAGAAAGCGACCAAGATTGGAATAGCTGCACTTTCTGGGCTAATTTTTCCAGCGGCTTCTAGTGAGGCTATCGAAATGGTCACCGCATGCACATCCGCTAGACCTGCTAAACCTGATGCCACCACCAACCCCGTCTGACCGAACCACAACTTCAAACCTGCTGAGGCAATCAGCACCACCGCAATCACCGCAGCTAACATGAGGGCAGTTTTAACGCTAAATGATCGACTTGGTTTAATCGGCTCTAGCGTACCTTCATGGAGCGAGGTTAAAGTAACGACCAGACCATAAATTGCAATTGCGAGTCCGCCAAAAATAAGTGATGGCACTAAAGTGACTAGCGTTGGCAGATTAATCGCCGCCAGTAACGTAGCCATGAGCAATATTGTAGATAAGCTAGATAGTGTTGCCCCTGCCACTGACGAAGCAATTAAATGTGGTGATTGTCTGGACCGCTCCCCCATGGCGCCGATGGTCGCGATGCTGGACACGAAACCTGAAACCAGTCCCACTAGTGGCAACCCTATCCGTTGACCCAATAAGCGCAAGGCGAGATGACCGAACGCACCTATTAGCATAATCAAAATCACAATCAGCCAAAGATTATGTGGGTTAATAGCATCAAACGGCCCAATCAGTTCATTGGGCACTAGCGGCAATACAATCAGGGTGGCCGCTGCTAAAATCAGAAAATCGATCATTTCATCTTTGGTAACGGCACCACGCACAAAGACGTGAATAGGATCTTTCGCTGCCAGCAGAATGGCTGCGCTGACTGCAAGACTCGCTGCCAAAGCAGGCGCGCTCATCGCAAGCCCACCTAAAATCACTATAAATACAAGTGTCACTTCAGAAGTTAGACCGGCCTCCTTATCCCGCTTAATAAAAGAGGCCGTAGCAGCAAATATAGTCACGCAAAATAAAGACGTCACTAATAGCCAGATGTTGAGCATCATACTAATAGCACCCACCAGTGAGGCAATGGTAAAGGTGCGAATGCCAGCGATGGATTGATCTCCGGCCTGTCCACGATTGCGCTCACGTTCTGCGCCAATTAGTAGGCCTATACCCAGAGCCACCGCCAAATCTAGCCAAACAGCATTATCAATCATCATAATTTTCCTAACATCTTACACTTTTGATGTGACAAGAGCTTTAGTCTACAACAAAGTCTGCCTAGAGAGAGGTAAGCTGATATTTTCAGACAAAAATAATTCCTTAAAATATCCACTACCAAAAATAATTGGCATTAAGACACTGGCACAAAGTAGGCCCTGATTTCAGCCAATGACTATTGAGTAGAGTTTTTCACCAGCACTCAATCATCCAACAAACTTATGAACATCCCTAGACGTTGATGCCCATGTTAAAATTAAACCAATAGTATTAAATAACTCAAAATTTACCATGCAATCCAAGCAAAATAAACAGATAGTTTTAGGCATCACCGGTGGAATAGCGGCTTATAAAGCTGCAGAATTAGTGCGCCTGTTAGTCAAGGCTAACATTGAAGTTCAGGTGGTAATGACCAGTGCCGCTTGTCAGTTTATTACGCAAGTGACAATGCAAGCACTGTCTGGCAAGCCTGTGTTTATAGATATGTGGGATAGCAGCATTAGTAATGGTATGCCACATATAGAATTATCCCGCAAAGCTGATGCAATTATCGTGGCTCCAGCCAGCGCAGACTTTATCGCCAAACTAGTGCATGGCCGTGCCGATGACTTACTTTCTACCTTATGTTTAGCGCGTGGTTCTGATTCAAAACCTTGCCCGTTACTAGTGGCACCGGCCATGAACAAACAAATGTGGGAAAACCCAGCCACACAGCGCAATATTGAGCAACTTAAAGCTGATGATATAAGCGTACTTGGGCCAGAGAGCGGTGAGCAAGCGTGTGGTGAAATTGGCTTAGGCCGTATGCTAGAGGCCGAAGACTTATTAGCGCTTGTACTAGCAAGCTTTGAAGAAAAAATTTTACTGGGTAAAAAAGTCATGGTTACCGCAGGTGCTACGCTCGAAATGATAGATCCTGTTCGTGCAATTACCAATTTAAGCTCAGGTAAAATGGGCTACGCAATTGCACAGACCGCTGCCGCCATGGGTGCAGAAGTGACTTTGATCAGCGGTGCTACTACATTGAAACCACCATTAGGTGTAACCGTAATCTCAGCCACAAGTGCCAATGCTATGTATCAAAGCGTGATGCAACATGTGGGTGAGCAAGAGATTTTTATTGGTGTAGCGGCAGTATCTGACTATCGCCCAGCTCAAGTAAACACTCAAAAAATAAAAAAGAGTGAGTCTTCCCTAACCTTGGAGCTCAAGCCTGGTAAAGATATATTGGCTGAGGTGGCGAGTTTACCTAACGCGCCATTCTGTGTAGGTTTTGCGGCTGAAACTGAAAACCTTCTTGAATATGCAGAACAAAAACGTCTGCGTAAAAAGCTGCCCTTAATTGTAGCTAACTTAATCAGTGAGGCCATGACGGTCGATGACAATAGCGTAACCCTACTAGACAAAAATGGCGCGCATCCATTTGAACGTGCGCCAAAAACAGAAGTTGCCAGACTATTATTGCAGCACATATCAAAAATGCTGCAGTAATTAACTCATATCAGCTTATCCTGAACATTCAATTAGTTAAACTAATAAAATAACGGAACACTTAGTCATTTCTATAAAATAGCAATTCCCTGGGTACCGACTATTTCAAAAACTCTTACACACTGCTTTATTACCTATTGCTTAATTAAAAGCGGTTGCTAAGTGAAACACCTGCAATAAAGCCTCTACCTGAACCAGCTTCGTAAAACTCACCATTACTATCATTAATTCTAACCGCGCTAATGTAGTTTCTGTCGAAAATATTTTCTATGCGTGCAAATTCAGACATAGTCCAGCTCTTAATATTTTGTTTAAAGCCAGCACGAATATTAACTATACTATATCCATTAGCATAGGCTGTATTAGTATCATTTGCGAAGGTTTTAGAGTTGTTTAAAGACTCAACTGCCGTTGTAAATCCTAAGTCTGCGCACTTCCAAGAAAGCTCCCCATACAGTTGGTTTTTAAAGGTGCCAGGTATAGCATTTCCTACGGAAATCTTACCTAATGAATTTGAATTAAATGAACCATCATATTTAGCATCCATATAGGTGTAAGCCGCATATAAATTAAAGTCATGTTCTAACTTACTTTCAATCGAAAGCTCTAGACCATCTCTAGATGTTTGAACGGGCACATTTATATAACTGGTATATGAACCGCCAAAATCAACTGCAATTTCATGATTAGTCGTAGTTCTGAATAATGCGAGATTTAACCGTGTATTGTCAGTCAAAAAGGACTTCAGGCCAAACTCATAATTATCGCTAGTACTTGCAGATAAACTAGTATTGGGACCCAAACCATAGCTTCCTAGCAAATTTAAATTTGGGGATACAGTGCCTTTGCTATCACCATAAGCCATCTGTATGCTATTTGGTGTTTGGAATCCTTTACCATAATTGACATACATATTTGTATCTTCCCTAACTTTCCAAAGAAAGCCAACGGATGGAGTCGTGTTGCTAAAATGAACTGCGGAACTCTTTATTTTTGCTGCGCCGACAGTTCCAGTAGGGTTATAAGGCAAGTTAGGATTAAAGTCTAAATTACTATGAATATTTCTAACGCCAGCATTTAGGTCAAAATTATTGAGAAGCGAAAGTTTCCCTTGAACATACTCATCGAAATTCAAGGAATTATCTGTTTCATTTCGATTTGGACTAGCTGCTCCAGCACTTAATACAGACCCATTTGATGTTGAAACATCCATTCTGTCATCTGACATATATGAATAAGATATACCGGAAGTCAACGTATAATTCTTGGTATAAATTTCACCCTTATTAGTCCAATTTACATCCGTCCCTACAAAATCACGAGATATCGTACTTTTTTTCCCGCAATAAGAACTTATAGGACCGCAAGTAGAAGATGATGATGTGCTTGGATTAGGCGATGTGGATAAGAACTGAGCATTATCTCTATGCCCCGCATACATCACTACATTAAACGAGTTATTGCCATTAATAATATGTTCAAGATTAATACCTACTTGAGCATTCTCCCTAGAAACTCTGGTATTTGCCCCTAACGCTGCAGAAGGTGTCCCTTTAGGATTGGAATATACGTTAGGGATATGAGAGTTAATTGCACCACTTCCTACGCCAGCCAAGCCAAGTGGATCCTGAGCTTCCATTTTCATGTAATTGGCAAGAATAGTGACATGGGTATCATTTTTTAAATTAAATGAGAATTGAGCAGTTGTTTGTTGCTTATGCGCTAAGCTATGTTCACGATATCCGTCAGTGTTAAAATTAGACTCATTAAGTAAATAACCAACTCCATCAACCGTTCCTGTTGCTTGCACTGACTCTTTGGTTGTTCCATAGCTTCCAGCTATTAACCCAGCAGTAACTTCATTATCGCTTGGAGGAGTTTTCGTTGTTAATGAAATCACACCGCCAGCACCGTTACCGTACATTGTCGCAAATGGACCTTTTAAAATTTCAATTGATTTAACTGTTTCGAAATCAATATTACCTGGCTGACCAATACCATCAGGCATGGTCAAAGGAATACCGTCCACGTAAAGTCTAATCCCTGATACACCGAATGAGGAACGTGCGCCGAAACCGCGTATAGATATTTGAGGATCTTGTGCATACTGATTCCTAGTTTCAGCAGTCACCCCAGCAACACGATTAATACTTTCAGACAAAACCATGCCGACACCAGCATTTTCAATTACTGATTGATCAACCACATCAACAGATGCTGGGGCATCAAAACTATTAATCTGAGTTCTTGTTGCAGACACCACTACTGGATTAAGCTCTACATCATCTGCAAAAGAATTTACAGAGAAAAGGATTGCAACAACCATAAATACAGGGGATTTTTTCATTTTAACTTCTTATAAGCTTTCAAACATCCTGAACTCTAATAAGAATTTATTGAATCAACCTTGATGCACATCAAACACATGGTGTTTTGAATGAATAAGATCGAAATAGTGTTCCTTAAACTGCTTGCTTGAGTTGTTGAATATAACGAACTCAACCCGTGTCTATAGAATAGTTAGTAGTTCAACTAAAAAAAACGATACAATTATTTAGTAGCTAAGTTACCGAACCTTATAGTGCTTGTCTTTTTTCCACCATGTAATGGTGTAAGGCATTTATTTGCTGAGTAGTTATTTTGAAACCCTTAGTCATATGTCCCAAAAAAGTGGGGTACAAAAGTTAGGAATAAGGACTGACTCCATGTATCGCGCAAGAATTAGTACTTTATATTTTGAATTAAATCCTAAACCTTTAGCCATAAAAAATTAATTAAACATTATTATTTACTGAGAGTTTCATGAAAATTATTGTCGACTTAAAGATTCTAGATGATCGCTTGCACGAGCAAATGCCAACCTACGCCACTACTGGCTCTGCAGGACTTGATTTGCGCGCTTGTATAGATAGCACGATTACTTTGCAGCCAGGCGAAACGACGCTAATTCCTACTGGCATGGCAATACATTTGGATAACATCTACTACGCAGCTTTAATTTTGCCACGTTCAGGACTGGGTCATAAACATGGCATCGTATTGGGTAATCTAGTGGGATTAATTGATTCAGATTATCAAGGTCAATTGATGGTGTCGTGCTGGAACCGTGGCAACACTGCATTTGAGCTCAACCCGATGGAACGTATTGCGCAACTGTTGATTGTACCTGTCGTACAAGCGGAGTTTCATTTAGTAGATGATTTTGATACTAGTGAGCGTGGCGAAGGTGGCTTTGGCAGTACTGGAAAACATTAACCTGACCCGTATTTAAGCGACTAATGCAGTTAGTTTGCTTTAAGTATGAAATTTAGGACATAAACCTTGAATTTTCTTTATATTGTGCTTGAGGAAATATAAGTTTTAGTACTATAATTGCGGTCTTTCAGAAAAAGCAAAAAGTTTGGAGATTAACCATGGCACGTGTATGTATGGTAACTGGCAAAAAGCCAATGGTGGGTAACAACGTTTCTCACGCTAACAACAGAACAAAACGACGTTTTTTACCTAATTTGCAAAACCGCAAATTCTGGGTTGAGAGCGAAAATCGCTGGATCAGCATGCGCATTACTAACAATGCGTTACGTACAATTGACAAAAATGGCATTGATGCTGTTTTATTAAAAATGCGTGCTGAAGGCCAAAAAATCTAAGCGCTAAATTATTTTAGCTTAATAAGGAATTTGAATCATGCGCGAAAAAATTAAATTAGAGTCAAGTGCCGGTACTGGTCACTTCTACACTACTACAAAAAACAAACGTACAATGCCAGGAAAAATGGAGATCAAGAAATTTGATCCAGTTGTTCGTCAACATGTTATGTACAAAGAAACTAAACTTAAATAAGTAATTATTTAAGAAAAAAAGCTCACATTTATGTGAGCTTTTTTATTGTCTGTCATTCTAGCCTTACTGAGGTAAATCAATAGTTAGTGTCAATCTAATTGGCAGATATAGTTGGATTGCCGAGTATGCGCACTTCACGCTGTGGATAAGGTATGGCAATATGGTTTTCCTGAAATGCACGCCAGATTTCAAGATAAAGCTCTGACTGAAGCAACGCCGAGCCCTCTTCTGGGTCTGGAATCCATATAGATAACAATAAATCAATACCGCTTTCCCCAAAACCCTTTACTAACACTGCAGGCTCAGGCGAAAGCAATACTCGTGGATGGCGTTTAGCGATCTCTGATATGAGCTGCATAGCTTTGTCTAACGGACTTTCGTAGCTGACCTGAATAGGCATTTGCACTCTTGCGGTATGATCTGAAAATGAATGGTTAATGACGGGACTTACAATGAGCACCTCATTCGGAATAATCACCTCTGTGCCATCTAGCTTACGCAATACTAGGTACCGCATACGCAACTCATTGACCACGCCATAATGCGTATCCACGGTTATGACATCTCCTATCCGCATCGACTTATCTAATAGTATAATAAAACCGCTTACATAATTGCTAGCAATACGCTGCAAACCAAAGCCCAAAGCCACGCCTAGCGCACCACCAAACACTGATAAAACAGTAATATCTAAGCCTACAGCTGATAGAGCTATAAGCATGGCAGTAGACAACAATAGGATGCGAAGCAATTTACTTAGTACGACACGCATATTCATATTAACGTTTTGCGCGCGCATTAATTTATTCTCAATAAACCGACTAAACCAAAGTGTAACTAATAGTGAAGTTACAATGATCACAATGGTTTCTAGGGTTTGCAACAGATTGATTTGGTGAGACCCAAGGTTAAATTGAATATCGGCGAGTGTATTCAATAGATCTGGCAGAAAACCACTTAGATGCAAGGCCAGTAGTACCCAAATGACAGCTGAGATAGAGTTCTCTAGAGTTTTAAGTAAACCACCCGGGGTTAATATATAACGTACCCCGTACACGACTAGACGTATTACGGCCATTGCAAGCAACAAAGTACTCGCTAAGCGTAATAGGCTCGTATGTTGCCAGTAGCCAAAAATGGCTTTAGCAACCAACACAAAGATGAGGGAAGTTAAGGGAAACAGCACGCGATTAACGCCGCCTATGCCTAACTTCCAATTATCAGGGGCGCTACGCATCACATAAGCGCGCAGGGCTCCATTAATAAACCAAGCAAATGCACAAGCTATAACAATAATTGCTAGCTGCCACAGCGCCGCATGCGTAGATAGATCGGCATAAACTTCTTGCCAAACAAATTGTATGTCTTGATTCATCATGATCGCTTAATTATAGGTAGGTTAATAAAACGGTCACGAAGAAACTAAGATTAATTATGCTCTAACCGATGATTTCTTATTCTACGATTTTCCATATAGCGCAATCCTGTAAAAGTCAGGAGGCCGATACCGATCATACCCAAGATAAAAAAGCCATACGCTACTTGCCAAGGGAATGCGTGCGTCATCATTGAAAATTCGGACATACCACCAATCCCTGCCAGCACATTAATTGGCATAAAAACCACACTAATGACGGTTAAACGTTTTAGATCTTTATTCTGGTTAACATTCAAGAAACCGACGGTTGCATCCATTTGGAAGTTGATTTTATTAAACAAGAAAGTGGTGTGGCCATCTAGCGATTCGATATCTCGGAGAATCTCGCGAACATCTTCATGTTGCGGGATAGACAAAAATTTACGGCGCATAAGGAAAGATAGGGCATTGCGCGTATCAAGAACATTGCGGCGAATGCGTCCATTAAGATCCTCTTCTACAGAAATCGCAGTCAGAATTTTAGCAGCCTGTTCATTGGTCATATGAGAGCGAAATACTTGACGCCCCACTTCTTCCAATCTGACGTATTCGTCCTCTAGCGCATTCGCTGAGTACTCTACATCGGCCGCATACAAATCTAGCAGCACATCCTTAGCCTCAGATACATATCCAGTCTGAGCGCGTGCGCGCAAGCGTTGTAAGCGAAACACTGGCAACTCTTCACTACGCACTGAGAATAATGTGTCATTCTTTAATATAAAGGCAACTGCCACGTTACGTGACTCATCTTCACGGTCAAGTAAGAATGCAGAGTGTAAATGCACCTCGCCGTCTTCTTCTTCATAAAATCGGGCACTGGTTTCTAAGTCTGTTAGCTCTTTAGGGTTAGGCAGATTAACACCAAAGATTTCTCTGGCCCAAGCCAGTTGCTCATCCTCTGGCGTTACCAAATCAACCCAAACTGGCTTAGCTTGAGCTAGATCTTCACGAGTAAAAATAGGAATTTGACGTAAACGGCCTTCATGTAAATCAAACACACGAATCACCATGCTTTGGCTTTGTTGCTTAGGTTCAGACACAAACTCTACACGTACAGAATCTGAAACAACCAATAGTATTTCTTCCTTACGCTCTTCGTTAATCTGTTGCCATAGCACCTGACGTTCGTCGGATGTCAAGGCTTCAAGGATGCGCGCAACTTCTGTAGTATCTAATTTATCCAATAAGCGACGCAATTCTGATTGGTTATTCTGTTGAACCATAGTCTCGACAATGTCGTGACGTTGCATATCTTGCCTATGCACTAAGTCTTCAACCAGCTTATGGCGCTCAATCATGCTTTTAATTTTAGACCGATGATCTTGAACGGTTTCTAAGTCACTCATCAAGGCTGCCTTTACAAGGAAACAATACTTTAAATTATTCTTTAATTCTAACACGTGAATTAATAAAAAAAACGATAAACTATGCTTAGAAAGGCTTACTTAAGCCATTGGTATTTGTTACTCTGTATGTAAGGTACAGTTTTTCTAAGTTTTCAGGGCAAAATTATATTGGCTACCAATCTAAAATTATATTCAACATCTTATTGCCACTTGTGTGAGCAAGCTGAGGACATATTAATTTCACTAGTGAAATTACATCCTATTGCATGGCAAACTATTGAAATAATTGATGATGATACTCTGCTAGGCCTTTATGGGTCTTCAATACCAGTATTAAGAAGAGAAGATACTAATCAAGAATTAGCATGGCCATTTACTATGAGTGAAATTGAGCGGTTCATAAGCTAGCGTTAAAGTAAGCAATTTAAAATATAAAAAAGCCAGCATTAAGCTGGCTTTTAGATTCAACAATGACTGAGTTGCTAATTAGTCTGCAACTACAACTTCAGCACCAGTGTCAGGACGGTCTACCAACTCAACTAAAGCCATTGGAGCGTTGTCACCATTACGGAATCCACATTTTAATACACGTAAGTAACCACCATTGCGTGTTAGATAACGAGGACCGAGTTCAGCAAACAACTTACCTACGATATCACGGTCACGCAAACGACTAAACGCTAAGCGACGATTTGCTAAAGTTGGCGTTTTACCTAAAGTAATCAAAGGTTCTGCAAACTTACGCAACTCTTTTGCTTTTGGCAAAGTAGTTTTAATGACTTCATGACGTAGCAATGATGCTGTCATGTTACGGAACATAGCTGCACGATGGCTGCTAGTACGATTTAATTTACGATTGCTATTACCGTGACGCATAGTAATTCCTTAAAGTTTCTTTAACTTAGTTAATAAAGCTTATTGACTAAGCTTTTTCAAGACCAACTGGTGGCCAATTTTCTAGTTTCATGCCCAAAGTTAGGCCACGCGTTGCGAGTACATCTTTAATTTCATTTAGTGATTTACGACCAAGATTTGGTGCTTTTAACAGCTCATTCTCAGTACGTTGGATCAAATCACCAATGTAAAATATATTTTCTGCTTTTAAGCAATTAGCTGAACGAACTGTTAACTCTAAATCATCAACTGGACGCAATAAAATTGGGTCTACTTGAGGTGCTGATTTAACTTCAACTTCACTAGGAGCACCTTCAAGGTCAGCAAATACAGACAATTGACCCATTAAAATACGTGCGGCATCGCGAATTGCTTGCTCGGGTTCTATTACGCCATTTGTTTCAACGTCCATGACTAGTTTATCTAAGTCAGTACGTTGCTCAACACGGGCGCTCTCAACTTGATAGCTCACCTTGTTAATCGGACTGAAAGATGCATCAACCATGATAAAACCAAGTACGCGATCTTCTTCATTTGCTTTTTGACGAGCAGGAACAGGTTGATAACCACGCCCCATTTGAACTTTAACTTCTAGGTTAAGCTTGCCACCTTTAGTAAGATGCGCAATCACATGGTCTGGATTAACAATCTCAGCATCATGACCCGTTTCAAAATCACCAGCGGTAACAACACCTTCAACTGATTTATTTAAAGTCAGAATAGTTTCAGATTTAGTGTTTAACTTTAAAGCAACGCCTTTTAGATTAAGTAAGATATCTACGACATCTTCTTGTACACCATCTAATGTTGAGTACTCATGCACTACGCCATCAATTTTAACTTCTGTAATAGCAAAGCCTGGAATTGAAGACAATAAAACACGACGTAAAGCGTTACCTAATGTGTAGCCGAAACCACGCTCCATTGGCTCTAACGTTACGCGAGCACGCAATGGAGATAAGACCTCAACATCAACAACACGCGGTTTTAGATATTCGGTAGGACTGTTTTGCATAGTTATACCTTTTAATATTTCATCAATTTATTCGAAAAATGTGAAGCGTTAGCGAACATCAATCGAGTGAGCCGTTTAAACGGCTCACTTATTTAGTTACTTAGAGTAAAGCTCAACTACCAATGATTCATTGATTGTTGCAGGCAACTCGTCGCGCTGTGGTTTAGCTTTGAATGTACCTGTTAATGCTTTCACATCTACTTCGATCCAAGCTGGAAAACCACGTTGCTCAGCAGCTACTAGCGCACTCTTAATACGTAATTGCGTTTTAGAAGCTTCTGCAACACTCACTACATCACCAGCTTTAACTTGGTATGAAGGAATATTTACACGGCGACCATTTACTAAAATACTGTTATGGCGAACAATTTGACGTGCTTCAGTACGTGACCCACCTAGGCCCATTCTGAAAGTTACATTGTCCAAACGGCATTCAAGGAGTTGTAACAAGTTTTCACCTGTAATACCTTTTTTGCGATCAGCTTCTGCATAGTAGCTACGGAATTGCGCTTCCAATACACCGTAAATACGACGTACTTTTTGTTTCTCACGCAACTGAACACCATAGTCTGATAAACGTTGGTTGCGACGTTGACCGTGCTGACCAGGTGGGAAGTTACGTTTTTCAATTGCACATTTGTCTGTAAAACACTTTTCAGCTTTTAAGAAAAGCTTTTCGCCTTCACGACGACACTGACGGCACTTAGGGTCTAAATTTCTAGCCAAGGGATTCTCCTGTTATTTCTACTAAACTAAGCTAAAAGCTCGGTTTAAATGCGGCGTTTTTTAGGTGGACGGCAGCCGTTATGGGGCACTGGCGTCACATCGGTAATGCTGGTAATTTTAAAACCAGCTGCATTAAGTGCGCGCACTGCAGATTCACGACCTGGGCCTGGGCCTTTAATACGCACTTCTAAATTCTTAACACCACTTTCCTGAGCTGACTTACCAGCAACTTCAGCGGCTACTTGCGCTGCAAAAGGCGTACTCTTACGTGAACCTTTAAAACCTTGGCCACCTGAAGTTGCCCATGACAACGCATTACCCTGACGGTCAGTAATGGTGATGATGGTATTATTAAATGAAGCATGCACGTGAGCTATGCCCTCTGCAATATTCTTTTTAACTTTTTTTCTTACGCGTACATTAGCTTTTGCCATGTTGCACTTTCCTTACCAATAAATCGTACTTAAATTTGCGAACCTGCAATTTAAAACTGAGATTACTTAGCTTGCTTAATTGCTTTAATTGGACCTTTACGTGTGCGCGCATTTGTCTTTGTGCGTTGACCACGAACTGGTAAACCACGACGGTGACGTACACCACGATAACAATTCAAATCCATTAAGCGCTTAATATTCATTGAAACTTCACGACGTAAATCGCCTTCAACTTTTACTTTAGCAACTTCATCACGTAACTTTTCAACATCAGCATCATTTAGATCTTTCATTTTTGTAGATGCTAGAACACCAGCTGCAGCACAAATTTTCTGTGCTGTGTTACGTCCAATACCGAAAATCGCAGTTAATGCAATTTCAGTGTGTTTGTTATTTGGGATATTTACCCCTGCAATACGCGCCATACCCTACTCCAAAATTTAGGTAAAACTAAAAATCTACAGCTTCAAAAAAGCCGAGGATTTTAACAGTTAATCCAACTTTTATCAATTAGCTTATCTATATCAATAATTTAATCTGTCAATAATACGGTTAAAGATAGTTATCAATTAACCTTGGCGTTGCTTGTGACGTGGATCTGTGCAAATGATACGCACAACACCACGACGGCGAACAACTTTACAATTACGACATAATGCTTTGACTGATGCACGAACTCTCATTTTAAACTCCATCACTTCTTAAACTGCGTATCTTAATAAAATAACTAACTTACAACGTTTGCAACTATTTAGTACTTGATGCATTACCTTTAAAGTTTGCTTTTTTCAATAAACCCTCATACTGATGCGACATCAAATGTGACTGAACTTGCGTCATAAAATCCATCGTAACTACTACAATAATAAGCAAAGATGTGCCACCAAAGTAGAAAGGTGTATTAAATTTTAAAATCAAAAACTCTGGTAATAAACAAACCAACGTAATATATGCTGCACCAACTAACGTTAATCTACCCATAATCCGATCGATGTACTTAGCCGTTTGGTCACCCGGTCTAATACCAGGAATGAAAGCACCACTTTTCTTCAAATTGTCAGCTGTATCTTTTGGGTTAAACTGCAACGCAGTATAAAAGAAACAGAAGAATACGATTGCAGTTGCAAACAAAAGGATGTAAATGGGCTGACCAGGAGATAGTGCAGCTGCAATATCTTTCAACCAGTACATACGCTCACTACTTCCAAACCAACCAGCTAAAGTGGCTGGAAACAAAATAATACTTGAAGCAAAAATTGGAGGGATAACTCCAGCCATATTTAGCTTTAAAGGCAAATGTGTTGTTTGACCACCAAATACCTTGTTGCCAACTTGTCGCTTTGCATAGTTGACCGTTATCTTGCGTTGACCGCGCTCTACAAAAACCACTAATGCAGTTACTAAAATCGTTGCAACCAGCAAGAAAAAGGCCAATGGAATACTAAAAGCACCTGTATTCACCATCTCAGCAGTTGAACCAACTGCACGAGGTAGGCCGGCTACAATACCAGCAAAGATAATAATAGAAATACCATTTCCAATACCACGCTCAGTAATTTGCTCACCTAACCACATCAAAAACATCGTACCACTGACCAAGGTAATCATTGCCGTCAATCTAAATACCATTCCTGGATCCAACACTAAACCAGGTTGACCTTCTAATGCAATTGCAATACCAATAGCCTGAAACATTGCCAAAACTACTGTGCCGTAGCGTGTATATTTTGTTATGGTGCGTCGTCCAGCTTCGCCTTCCTTTTTTAGCTGCTCTAACTGCGGAGAAACCGCTGCCATGAGCTGCATAATAATAGAAGCAGAAATGTAAGGCATGATACCGAGTGCAAACACTGTAAATCTAGACAGCGCACCACCCGAAAACATATTAAACATCCCTAAAATACCACCACTTTGCGATTGGAATAGCTTAGCCAATACAACAGGGTCGATACCTGGAACAGGAATGTGTGCTCCTAATCGATAAACAATGAGTGCACCTAAAACAAAGAGGAGGCGGCTTTTTAGCTCACCCATTTTTGCTGTAGTTTTTAAAATACCGTCTTGTGCCAAGTTTTTTCTCTTAAGCAGCTTCTAAGATTTTACCGCCGGCTGCTTCAACTGCGGCGCGAGCGCCTTTAGTTAGAAGTAAGCCTTGGATATTAAACTTAGCAGTTACATCACCAGACAAGAATATTTTTGCATTTCTTACAGTACCAGATACTAAATTAGCCGCTTTTAAAGCTAACAAATCTATTACTTCGTTAGGAATTAAAGACAATTCACTAGTACGAACATGAGCAGTTTTAGCTTTTGTCATTGATTTAAAACCACGCTTTGGAAGACGGCGTTGAATTGGCATTTGACCGCCCTCAAAACCAACTTTATGGAAACCACCAGTACGCGACTTTTGACCTTTATGACCACGGCCAGCTGTTTTACCTAAACCAGAACCGATACCGCGACCAACACGGCGACGTTCTTTTTTTGAGCCTTCTGCAGGCTTAATTGTATTTAATTGCATTATGCCTCTACCTTTAAGAGATAGCTAACAGCATTAATCATGCCGCGAATTGCTGGAGTATCTTGTAACTCAACCGTATGGTGCATGCGACGTAAACCTAGACCTTTAACAGTAGCTTTATGCGCTTCAATACGACCGATTACACTTTTAACTAGCGTAACTTTAATGCTTGATGCATCTTTTTTTGCTTTAGCCATGATTAGCCTCTTATTTGTTCAACTGATTTACCACGTTTAGCTGCGATTTCAGCTGGCGTGTTCATTGACTCTAAACCATTTAATGTAGCGCGAACTAAATTGTAAGGGTTAGTAGAACCGATACATTTTGCTACTACGTTAGTTACACCCATTACTTCGAAAATTGCGCGCATTGCGCCACCAGCAATAATGCCAGTACCTTCAGAAGCAGGTTGAATGAACACTTTAGCTGCGCCATGTACACCAGTAACTGCATGATGTAATGTGCCGTTAGTTAAATTAATTTTTAACATACCGCGACGTGCCTCATCCATAGCTTTTTGTACGGCGACTGGCACTTCACGTGCTTTGCCTTTACCCATACCGACAGCGCCATCACCGTCACCAACTACTGTAAGAGCTGCAAAACTCATAATACGACCACCTTTAACCGTTTTACTTACACGATTAACTGCAATCATTTTTTCACGCAAACCATCAGTCTGCTGCTGTTGCTGTTCCATTTCTCTAGCCATCATTAACCTCTTTAGCAATCAGACCAATTAGAAGGATAAGCCGTTTTCGCGAGCGGCATCAGCCAACGCTTTAATACGACCGTGATATTTATAACCTGAACGATCAAAAGCAACGGTAGTAACACCTGCTTTTATCGCTTTCTCTGCAATTAGCTTACCAATTACAGTAGCAGCTTCAATGTTGCCGCCATTTTTAATATTTTTACGCACACCAGCCTCAAGTGTAGAAGCACTCGCAATTACTTTATCACCAGACTCAGCAATAATTTGCGCGTAAATGTGCGTATTAGTACGGTGCACACTTAAACGGGTAACCTTAAGCTCTGCAATTTTGGCACGGGTTTTACGTGCACGGCGCAAGCGATTATTTACGTTGTTCATTTTTTAAGCCTTATTTCTTCTTGGTTTCTTTAATTACTACAACTTCATCAGAATAACGAACGCCCTTGCCTTTGTAAGGCTCTGGAGCTCGATATGCACGAATCTGCGCAGCAACTTGACCGATCACCTGTTTATCAACACCGGTTAACAGAATTTCTGTTGGTGTTGCAGTAACCACAGTAACGCCAAAAGGCATTTTATGATTAATCGTATGTGAATAACCTAACTCTAGATTCAATACAGCGCCTTGAGCAGCAGCTTTGTAACCAACGCCAACTAGCGTTAATTTGCGGCTAAAGCCTTGAGAAACGCCGTGAACCATATTCGCTACTAAAGCACGCAATGTACCAGACATTGCACGTGAGTGTTGTGCATCAGAAGAAGCTTTAAACGTAATCGTTTCACCTTCCCTTTTTAACACAACCGCATCGGTAAGCGGATGAGATAGTTTACCTAAAGGGCCACTGATATTAATTGAATTAGCACTTAATACCACTTCAACTTTTTCAGGAATGACTACTGGATTTTTAGCAACACGTGACATTTGCTTCTCCTTAAGCCACTACGCAGAGCACTTCACCACCGATACCGGCAGCTTGGGCTTTACGATCTGTCATTACACCCTTAGATGTCGACATAATAGTCACACCAAGGCCATTCATTACTTTAGGGATCTCTTGAGATCCTTTATAAACACGCAAACCAGGTTTACTCACTCGCTGTATACGCTCAATAACAGGGCGGCCAGCATAGTATTTCAAACTAATTGTTAAAGTAGCTTTACTACCTTCAGTTTGCACTGCGAAGTCTTCAACATAACCTTCATCTTTAAGTACGCTAGCAATAGCTGTCTTAACGTTTGAAGAAGGCATTGTTACAACCGCTTTATTGACCATTTGTGCATTTCTAATGCGAGTCAACATATCGGCAATTGGATCACTCATACTCATAGATCTATCCTCCTATTACCAGCTGGCTTTGGTGACGCCTGGCACTTGGCCACTCATCATCAAATCGCGTAACTTACTACGCCCAATACCGAATTTACTAAACACACCACGTGGGCGACCAGTTAAAGCACAACGATTACGAAGACGCACAGGGCTGGAGTTACGTGGCAACGCTTGAAATTTAAAGCGTGCATCACGGCGATCTTCAGCTGTTGATGTTACATCATTCATTGCCGCTTCAAGTGCAGCACGTTTTACAGCGAATTTACTTACAGTTGCACGACGTTTAACTTCGCGCTCTGTCATACAGGTTTTAGCCATGTCTTAACCCCTGAAAGGAAAACTAAAGGCAGCAAGCAAAGCTTTCGCTTCTGCATCAGTTTTCGCAGTAGTAGTGATAGTAATGTTCATTCCACGAATTGCATCAATCTTGTCATACTCAATTTCAGGGAAAATGATTTGTTCTTTAACGCCCATGTTGTAATTACCACGACCATCAAATGATTTAGCTGAGATACCACGGAAATCACGAATACGTGGAATTGCAACAGTAACTAAGCGATCTAAGAATTCGTACATACGCTCGCGGCGCAATGTAACTTTGCAACCAACAGGATAATCATCACGAATTTTAAATGCAGCTACTGACTTTTTAGCTTTAGTTACAATTGCTTTCTGACCTGCAATTTTTTCCATATCGCCAACAGCATGTTCCATTACTTTTTTATCAGCAACAGCTTCGCCTACGCCCATATTAAGAGTGATCTTATCTATGCGTGGAACTTGCATTACTGAAGTGTAACCAAATTGCTCAGTCATCGCCTTGACCACTGAGTCTTTATAAAAATCTTTTAAGCGAGCCATAATTCTTCCTATGCGTCCACTGCTTCGCCATTAGATTTGAATACGCGAATTTTGCGACCATCATCTAATGTCTTAAAGCCTACGCGATCACCTTTTTGGGTTGCGCTGTTAAATAAAGCAACATTTGAAATGTCTAATGGCATTTCTTTAGCAATGATGCCGCCAGCAATTCCCTTCATCGGGTTAGCTTTTGCGTGTTTCTTAACTAGGTTAAGACCTTCCACAACCACATGACCTGAATCAAGAATGCTTAAGACCGCACCTTGCTTACCTTTGTCTTTACCGGTATTTAGGATGACTTGATCACCCTTACGAATTTTATTCATGTGAGCTCCTACAGAACTTCTGGCGCTAATGAAACGATTTTCATGAATTTTTCTGAACGCAATTCACGAGTTACTGGGCCGAATATACGGGTACCAATCGGTTCTAGCTTATTATTTAACAGGACTGCAGCATTGCTATCGAACTTAACTAAAGAGCCGTCTGGACGGCGAACACCCTTAGCTGTGCGAACAACTACCGCGCTGTAAACTTCGCCTTTTTTAACGCGACCACGCGGGGCAGCATCTTTGATGCTTACCTTAATGATATCGCCTATTCCAGCGTAACGACGCTTAGAGCCACCTAATACCTTGATGCATTGCACAGAGCGCGCACCAGTATTATCGGCAACTTCAAGCCGAGATTGCATTTGAATCATGAGAATAATCTCCAACTTAATCCGTTAAACCAACACCAGCCACTTTTAATTACAATTAAGATTTACTAAAAAATTAGTACCTCTTAAAACCTGCAATTAATACGGCCGACAGACCACGGTCAGTATTGGGGCGAGAGCTTTTGACTTAAATATTATAAATAAGTCGCTCGCCGAAAAACCAAACATTATATATACCAAGTAACACTTACGCAATTACTATTAGAAGTAATTGCGTAATAAAAACAACTTAGGCTGTTTTAACTACCCAAGCTTTAGTTTTAGAAAGTGGGCGACTCTCAATGATCGTCACCAAGTCACCTTCTTTACAGCTATTTGTTTCATCATGTGCGTGAAACTTTTTAGATTGACGAATAACTTTACCAATTAATGGATGCTTTACTTTACGCTCCACTAAAACAGTAACTGTTTTGTCCATCTTATCGCTCACTACACGGCCTGAAAGGCTACGTACTACTTTTGCTATTTCAGTCATAATTAGGCCTGTTTCGCTTTCTCAGCTAAGACAAGCTTTACACGCGCTACATCTTTGCGCACTTTACTTGGCTGATCAACTTTGGTTAATTGTTGTGTAGCTAATTGCATACGAAGAGAAAATTGCGCACGACGCAAATCTATCAATTCTGCATTTAACTCTTCAACGCTTTTTGCTCTTAAATCGGCTGCTTTCATCTTAGCTTCCTATCTGGCGAGTCATGAATGTCGTTTCAATTGGCAACTTCGCAGCTGCCAAACGGAACGCTTCACGCGCGAGCTCTTCGCTCACCCCGTCCATTTCATATAACATTTTACCTGGCTGAATTTGTGCTACGTAGAATTCGGTACTACCTTTACCGTTACCCATACGTACTTCAGCTGGTTTTTTAGAAATTGGTTGATCTGGGAAAATACGAATCCATACACGACCACCACGTTTAATGTGACGAGTCATAACACGACGCGCAGCTTCAATTTGGCGAGCCGTTAAACGGCCACGACCAATTGCTTTTAAGCCAAAATCACCAAAACTTACTTTATTACCCGTAGTTGCAATGCCTTTATTACGGCCCTTTTGCATCTTACGGTATTTTTGTCTAGACGGTTGCAGCATCTTTAGCCCTCGGCTTTCTTACTTTTTTCTCTGGTTCAGCAGCAGGTGTTGTAGTTGAACCTATTGGCGCTTGTACATTACTTGCAAAAATTTCACCTTTAAAGACCCAAACTTTGATACCAATAATGCCGTAGGTTGTTAAGGCCTCAGCAACACCGTAATCAATGTCTGCACGTAACGTATGTAGAGGCACTCTGCCTTCGCGGTACCATTCAGTTCGCGCAATCTCAATACCATTCAAACGACCTGAACTCATGATTTTGATACCTTGAGCACCTAAACGCATTGCATTTTGCATAGCACGCTTCATGGCACGACGGAACATCACACGTTTTTCAAGTTGTTGCGCAATTGATTGAGCAATCAAGGTAGCATCAATTTCAGGCTTACGAACTTCTTCAATATTAAGGTGAACAGGCACGCCCATTAAACCTTGTAAAGTAGCGCGTAAAGACTCAATGTCCTCACCTTTTTTACCGATAACCACACCAGGACGAGCACTGTAAATTGTGATTTTTGCGTTCTTAGCAGGACGCTCAATCAAAATTCGGCTAACAGCAGCGCTGGCTAATTTTTTATTTAAAAACTCACGAACCTTAATGTCGCCTTGCAACATTGCCGGGAAGTTTTTGCTATTGGCATACCAACGTGAGGACCAATTCTTTTGGACACTCAGACGGAAACCAATTGGATGAATTTTCTGACCCATGATTATCCTTTAGTTACCGACAGTCACATGAATGTGACAGGTTGGTTTAGTAATACGTCCAGCACGGCCTTTTGCACGTGGACGAATACGTTTAAGCACAATGCCTTTATCAACATAAATCGAAGTAACCTTCAACTCGTCAATATCAGCTCCATTGTTATGTTCAGCATTAGCGATTGCAGATTCAACTACCTTCTTAATAATTTCAGCACCTTTTTTAGGAGTGAAATTAAGAATGTTAAGTGCGTGATCTACTTTCTTACCACGAACAAGGTCTGCCACCAATCTAGCTTTTTGAGGAGAGAGATGAACACCTTTTAATATTGCAGATACTTGCATCATCAGCTCCTATTTCTTAGCTTTTTTGTCAGCGGCATGGCCTTTGAATGTACGAGTTAACGCAAATTCACCAAGCTTATGACCAACCATGTTTTCAGAAATCAACACTGGAATGTGTTGCTTACCATTATGAATTGCAATAGTAAGACCAATAAAATCTGGGAAAATTGTAGAGCGGCGTGACCAAGTCTTAATTGGTTTACGATCGCGAATAGCAGCTGCAGCTTCTACTTTTTTAGCCAAATGACCATCAATAAATGGACCTTTTTTGAGTGAACGTGCCATATGATTACCTTACGCCTCTCGGACGACGACTAATACGCATATTATCCGTACGCTTGCTACTACGTGTACGATAACCCTTAGTTTTAACACCCCATGGGCTTACTGGATTCATACCAGCAGCTGTTTTACCTTCACCACCGCCGTGCGGGTGATCAACTGGATTCATTACCACACCGCGGACGGTTGGACGAACACCACGCCAGCGCATCGCACCAGCTTTACCAATTGAACGTAGTGAATGCTCCTCATTACCCACTTCACCTAAAGTAGCCATGCAATCTACATGAACGCGGCGAACTTCACCTGAACGTAAACGTAATTGAGCATAACTGCCTTCACGTGCTAATAATTGCACAGAAGTACCTGCTGATCGTGCCAATTGCGCACCTTTACCAGGTTGCAATTCTATACAATGAATCGTACTACCTACTGGGATATTACGTAATGGCATAGCGTTACCAATTTTAATTGGCGCTTCTGAACCACTGATTAATTGTGCACCGGCAGCAATGCCACGTGGAGCAATAATATAACGACGCTCACCATCCGCATAACATAGCAAAGCAATGTGTGCAGTACGATTTGGATCATATTCAATATGCTCTACTTTCGCTGGAATGCCGTCCTTATTGCGACGGAAGTCGATCATACGATAATGCTGTTTATGACCACCACCTTGGTGACGGGTTGTAATATGACCGTTATTATTACGGCCAGCGTGTTTACTTTGACTTTCCAACAGCGGTGCGTGTGGCTTGCCTTTATGAAGGCCAGGTGTTACCACCTTAACTACACCACGACGACCCGGGGACGTTGGCTTGACTTTAACTAATGCCATCTCATCTCTCCTTATTCGGCCGCTGCGAAATTAATTTCTTGGCCCGGCTTCAAGCTTACATAAGCTTTTTTCCAGTCCTTACGCTTGCCGATACTTTTGCCTGCGCGTTTGGTTTTACCACCAACATTAATTACTGCAACTTTTTCAACTTCTACTTTGAATACAAGCTCAACTGCAGCCTTGATTTCAGGCTTTGTTGCGTCAGTACGCACTTTAAAAGCAATTTGTTGATGCTTATCAGCAATGTAAGTTGCTTTTTCAGTAATTTGTGGCGCTAAGATCACTTGCAATAAACGGTCTTGAGTTTTAGTAATAGCGGTCATCATGCTAGCATCTCCTCAAGTTTTTTAACGGCAGCAGCAGTAGCCACAACGTTTGGGAAGCGAACTAAACTGACTGGGTCAGCATATTGCGCATCTACCACCATTACATTAATTAAATTACGTGATGACAAGTATAAATTCTCATCAAATCCGTCAGTAAGAACCAATACAGCGCCCTCGTAACCCATACCCTTAATTTTTTCTGCCAATGCTTTAGTTTTTGGTGTAGTTACAACAAATTCCTCAACCACATTTAAACGCTCTTGACGCACTAGTTCAGACAAAATCGTTTGCATACCAGCACGGTAGGCTTTACGGTTTACTTTGTGGCTGAAATTTTCATTAGGTGAGTTAGGAAATGCACGACCACCTCCACGCCAGATCGGGCTTGAGCTCATACCTGCACGAGCGTTACCAGTACCTTTTTGCGCGTATGGTTTGTGTGTAGTATGCGCTACAGTGTCACGACCTTTTTGTGCTCGAGTTGCAGTACGTGCATTTGCCATGTACGCAACCACAACTTGATGCACTAAAGCTTCGTTAAACTCACGGCCAAAAGTATCATCAGATACAGTTACGCCTTTTTTAGCTTGCTTACCGTTTTTATCTACTAATTTGAGTTCCATTATTTCATCCCCTTCTTAAGCTTAGCTTTAATGGCTGGACGAACAACAACGTCACCGCCTTTAGAACCAGGGATTGCACCTTTAATCAGTAGTAAGTTACGTTCAACATCAACGCGAACCACTTCTAGATTTTGTGTCGTTACCTTAACAGCACCTAAATGGCCTGGCATACGCTTACCTGGGAATACTCGACCAGGATCTTGCGCCATACCGATAGAACCAGGTACGTTATGTGATTTTGAGTTACCGTGAGATGCACGATTTGACTTGAAATGGTGACGCTTAATAGCACCAGCAAAGCCTTTACCCAAAGAAGTGCCAGTAACGTCAACCATTTGACCTACCTGGAAAATATCAACTGTGATATTTGCACCGGCAGTGTAATTAGCCAAAACGTCATTAGTCACCGGGAATTCATGTATACCAGCACCAGCAGCAGAACCTGTCTTGGCATAATGCCCAGTCAGCGCTTTATTGATGCGGCTTGCACGACGTGCACCGAAAGCAACTTGAAGGCCAGTATAGCCGTCGCTTGCGATAGTCTTGATCTGTGTCACTCGGTTAGGAACCACTTCCAACACGGTTACTGGGATGCTTGCGCCATCATCAGTAAACACGCGGGTCATGCCCACCTTGCGACCAATAAGCCCTAAGCTCATGATCGTATCCTTATTATTTAGTTAAAAAGCCGATTACAATTGACCGACTTCTGTAGAAGAGCGCGGATTATACCGAACTCAACCTATATTTACAACTACTTCATTGAATCAAACATTTTCAGTACCGAGGTAAAGTTAAAGTTTAATTTCAACATCCACACCAGCAGGCAAATCAAGCTTCATTAATGCATCTACTGTTTTGTCTGTAGGATCAACAATATCCATCAAACGTAAATGTGTACGAATCTCAAACTGATCACGCGATGTTTTGTTAACGTGCGGTGAGCGAAGAATATCAAAACGCTCAATACGTGTAGGCAATGGAACTGGACCCTTTACAACTGCACCAGTGCGTTTTGCTGTTTCAACAATTTCCTGAGCTGACTGATCAATTAAACGATAATCAAATGCTTTAAGACGAATACGAATTTTTTGTGTTGTCATTTTTAATGCCTTTCAAAAGAGCGAAACGGCAGACTGTTGCCTGCCGCTTAATAAAACTACAAAATTACTACTAAACACTTACTTTCTGAGTTCATCCCCAAAGACAAACTCAGATGAAAACTATTACTCAATAATCTTAGCAACTACACCAGCACCAACAGTACGGCCACCTTCACGAATCGCAAAGCGCAAACCATCTTCCATCGCAATTGGAGCAATCAACGTAACAGTAATTGAAACGTTATCACCTGGCATCACCATTTCTGTACCTGCTGGCAACTCTACTGCACCCGTTACATCTGTTGTACGGAAGTAGAATTGTGGACGGTAACCTTGGAAGAATGGCGTGTGACGGCCGCCTTCATCTTTACCTAACACGTAGATTTCTGCAGTGAATTTTGTGTGCGGTTTAATAGAGCCAGCTTTTGACAATACTTGACCACGTTCAACTTCTTCACGTTTTGTACCACGTAGCAATACACCTACGTTGTCGCCTGCTTGACCTTGATCAAGTAGTTTACGGAACATTTCAACACCAGTACAGATTGTTTTGATTGTTGGTTTGATCCCTACAATTTCAATTTCATCACCGATTTTTACAATACCGCGCTCAATACGGCCAGTAACCACTGTACCGCGACCTGAGATTGAGAATACGTCTTCAACTGGCATTAAGAATGCACCGTCAATTGCGCGTTCTGGCATTGGAATATAAGTATCTAATGCTTCAGCTAACTTCAAAATCGCTGGCTCGCCGATAGGTGATTGGTCACCTTCTAAAGCTAACTTTGCTGAACCATGAATGATTGGTGTATCGTCACCTGGAAAGTCGTATTTGCTTAGCAATTCACGCACTTCCATTTCAACTAGTTCTAATAACTCAGCATCATCTACCATGTCTGCTTTGTTTAGGAATACAACAATGTAAGGTACGCCAACTTGACGCGCTAACAAAATGTGTTCGCGCGTTTGTGGCATAGGACCATCAGCTGCTGAACATACTAGAATCGCGCCATCCATTTGCGCTGCACCAGTAATCATGTTCTTTACATAGTCGGCATGGCCTGGACAGTCAACGTGTGCGTAGTGACGGTTTGCTGTCTCGTACTCAACGTGCGCAGTATTAATTGTAATACCACGTGCTTTCTCTTCCGGGGCCGCATCAATTTGATCGTAAGCTTTGGCTTCACCACCAAATTTCTTTGAAAGAATTGTCGTTAGTGCTGCCGTTAATGTCGTCTTACCATGATCAACGTGACCAATCGTTCCAACGTTAACGTGCGGCTTGGTCCGCTCAAATTTACCTTTTGCCATGATTAGTTCCTTTTATCTAAACTTAAATATGATGATTAATTAACCAAATATTTTGGATTATTTTTTATTAATAATGGCATCAGCCACGTTTCTTGGTGCTTCTATGTAATGCTTGAATTCCATGCTGTAGCTTGCGCGACCTTGTGACAATGAACGTACTACAGTTGAGTAACCAAACATCTCAGCCAACGGCACTTCAGCACGAATCACTTTGCCTGATGCATTGTCTTCCATACCTTGAATCATTCCACGGCGAGATGACAAGTCACCCATCACATCACCCATGTAATCTTCAGGCGTTTCAACTTCAACAGCCATCATAGGCTCAAGCAAGATTGGATCAGCTTTACGCATACCATCTTTAAAGCCAATTGAAGCCGCCATTTTGAAAGCGTTTTCATTCGAGTCAACATCATGGTATGAGCCATCAAATAAAGTTACTTTAACGTCAACCACTGGGAAGCCAGCCAAAATACCTGATGGTATTGTTTCACGTAAACCTTTTTCAACTGCAGGAATAAATTCACGTGGTACTGTACCACCCTTAATAGCATCAATAAATTCAAAACCTTTACCTGGTTCATTAGGTTCCATTTTTAGCCATACATGGCCATATTGTCCCTTACCACCAGATTGTTTAACGAATTTACCTTCAACCTCAACAGATTTCTTAATCGCTTCACGGTATGCAACTTGTGGCGCACCGACATTGGCTTCAACGTTAAACTCACGACGCATACGATCAACTAGAATTTCAAGATGTAGCTCTCCCATCCCTGAAATAATTGTTTGATTAGTTTCTTCATCTGTTTTAACGCGGAACGAAGGATCTTCTTGTGCTAGACGATTTAACGCAACACCCATTTTTTCTTGGTCAGCTTTAGTTTTAGGTTCAACAGCAACGTGAATCACCGGTTCTGGGAATATCATGCGCTCTAAAATGATTTCGTCATTCACGCTACATAACGTATCACCTGTAGATGCGTCTTTTAAACCAATAGCAGCTGCAATATCACCAGCGCGCACTTCTGTTAATGGCTCACGTGTATTGGCGTGCATCTGCACAATACGACCAATACGCTCTTTCTTACCCTTGATTGGGTTATAAACCGTATCGCCAGCATTAATAACGCCAGAGTAAACGCGGAAGAATATCAGCTGACCTACAAACGGGTCAGTCATGATTTTAAACGCTAATGCTGAGAATTTTTCGTCATCTGCAGCTCTTAAGCGAATTTCATTACCGTCGCCATCTTCAGCTTTAGTTGGTGGAATGTCCGTAGGTGCTGGCATCAATTCAATGACTTTATCCAACATCGCTTGTACACCCTTATTTTTAAAGGCTGAACCACAAACCATAGGTACGATTTCAAAGGCAATAGTACGTTGACGTAAACCTGCTAAGATATCTTCTTCTGACAAATCACCTTCTTCAAGGTATTTATTCATTAACTCTTCAGTAGCTTCAGCAGCAGCCTCCACCATATTTTCACGCCATTTATCGCACTCTGCTTTTAATTCAGCTGGGATTTCACGGTAATCAAACTTCATACCCTGTGATGCATCATCCCAATAAACTGCTTTCATTTTAATAAGATCAACAACACCTTCGAATTTCTCTTCAGCACCGATTGGCACTTGTAAAGGAATTGGATTAGCTTTAAGACGTGAACGCATTTGATCGTACACTTTGAAGAAGTTTGCACCCGCGCGGTCCATTTTATTAACGAACGCTAAACGAGGCACTTTGTATTTATTAGCTTGACGCCAAACTGTTTCAGATTGTGGCTGAACACCACCAACCGCGCAGTAGACCATGCACGCACCATCTAGTACACGCATTGAGCGCTCTACTTCAATAGTAAAGTCTACGTGACCTGGAGTATCAATAATATTAATACGATGCTGTTCAAACTGCCCAGCCATACCCTTCCAAAAACAGGTAGTCGCAGCAGAAGTAATAGTAATACCGCGTTCTTGCTCTTGTTCCATCCAGTCCATGGTAGCGGCGCCGTTATGCACTTCACCAATTTTATGGTTCACACCGGTGTAGAACAGGATACGTTCAGTCGTCGTTGTTTTACCTGCATCAATGTGTGCAGAAATACCAATGTTACGATAGCGTTCAATAGGGGTTATACGAGCCACAGCTATTACCTTTGCTTAATATTATTGCTTAAAATTCTTAAAGAGCGATGCACTTGGCCTAAGTTTTCACTTAGGCCAAATAACTACATTCAGTGCTTAGAACCTGAAGTGTGAGAATGCTTTATTCGCTTCTGCCATACGGTGAACTTCTTCACGTTTTTTCATTGCTGATCCACGACCTTCAGAAGCCTCAACTAACTCAGCTGCCAAACGTAGACCCATTGATTTTTCACCACGCTTACGCGCTGCATCACGCAACCAACGCATCGCTAGGGCACTACGACGGCTAGGACGCACTTCAACTGGCACTTGATAGTTAGCACCACCTACACGACGGCTCTTAACCTCTACCAATGGACGTAGGTTTGTTAACGCTAACGTAAACACTTCCAATGCATCCTTGCTAGTTTTAGCTGTTACTTGATCAAACGCGCCGTATAAAATACGTTCAGCAACAGATTTTTTACCACCTGTCATTAACACGTTTACAAATTTAGACACTTCTTGGCTGCCAAATTTCGGATCTGGCAGGATGTTACGTTTGGGCACTTCTCTACGTCTTGGCATAATTTTCTCTATTCTCTACTTATGTTTTGCTAGCGATTTCTCGAGCAAGGCTATTAATTAGCCGCTATGTAATAAAACCTATTACTTGGCTTTTGCTTCTTTTGGTTTTTTAGCACCGTATTTAGAACGTGATTGTTTACGATCTTTAACACCAGCTGTATCCAAACTACCACGCACCATATGGTAACGCACACCTGGTAAATCTTTTACCCGACCGCCACGCAACAACACAACACTATGCTCTTGCAAGTTATGGCCTTCACCACCGATGTAGCTAATGACTTCGTAGCCATTAGTAAGGCGCACTTTGGCAACTTTACGTAAAGCCGAGTTAGGCTTTTTTGGTGTAGTCGTGTAAACACGAGTACAAACACCGCGTTTTTGTGGACAAGATTCAAGTGCTGGCACTTTACTTTTTGTTACCACTTTAGCGCGTGGCTTACGTATTAACTGATTGATGGTTGGCATTGCCTATAACCTCTAAATTATGTTCTCTAAATATTTCTTCATTATGACGCTTGCAAAAATATTACTCTGCAAAACAAACTAGGATGGTAATGTCAATTATGACAATTACACCATCCTGAAAAACCAAGCATTCTATTTAGCCTGACTTTGCTTGTCAAGGCTTAAATAATTTGCCTTTACTCTGCAGCTGTTTCGCTACTCACTTCTACCGGCGATTCTTCCACCGCTAAAAACACTTCTTCAGTGGCGACTTCTTTGGCTGGAACACCGCCAGCAACGGCCGCACGCTTCCGTGCCTCATGATAAGCCAAGCCAGTACCAGCAGGAATTAACCGGCCAACAATCACGTTTTCTTTTAGTCCACGCAATTCATCACGCTTACCTAAAATAGCCGCTTCAGTTAAGACGCGAGTCGTTTCTTGGAAAGATGCTGCTGAAATAAATGAATCTGTAGACAATGATGCTTTAGTAATACCAAGCAACACATACTCAAATTCAGCTGGGCGCATATTTTGTGGAATGATTCTCTCGTTTTGCGCTAATAAATCAGCACGCTCAACTTGTTCACCCATAATAAAGCTTGTATCACCTGCATCAGTTACACGAACTCGACGTAACATTTGACGCACAATGACTTCAATATGTTTATCGTTAATCTTAACACCTTGTAAACGATAAACGTCTTGCACTTCATCAATGATGTAGCGCGCCAAAGCTTCACGACCTTGTAAACGTAAGATATCCTGAGGATCAGCTGGGCCGTCAACAATACTTTCACCCTTAGTTACCACTTGACCGTCATGCGCTGTCACGTGCTTATCTTTAGGAATCAAGTATTCGTTACCGATACCATCTAAATCAGTAATTACTAAACGTTGTTTACCTTTAGTATCCTTACCGAACGATACGGTACCTGTCACTTCAGCTAACATCCCAGCGTCTTTAGGTGATCGAGCTTCAAACAACTCAGCTACACGTGGCAGACCACCCGTAATATCACGTGTCTTAGATGACTCTTGAGGAATACGCGCCAGCACTTCACCAACGCCTACTTCTTGACCATCTTTAACCGTAATAATACAACCCAGTTGGAACGTAATGTTCACTGATTGATCGCCGCCAGTAATTTTAACTTCAGCGCCATTAGCATCAAGTAGTTTTACCTGTGGACGCAGGCCTTTTGTTTGACCAGCACGTTGCTTAGGATCGATTACCACTAATGATGATAAGCCTGTCACATCATCAATTTGCTTGGCAACAGTAATACCTTCTTCAACGTTTTCAAACTTAACGTGACCTGCATACTCAGTAATAATTGGACGTGTGTGCGGATCCCAAGTAGCAATAGCTTGACCAGCTTTAACCATTTTGCCATCTGTAATCTGCAATGTTGCACCATATGGCACTTTATGACGCTCACGCTCACGGCCATTTTCATCTGCAATAATCACCTCACCATTACGAGAAATCACTACTTGCTCATTACGTGCATTAGTTACATAACGCATTGTAGATGTAAAGTTTAATACACCGTTTGACTTACCTTCTACTTGTGACACTGATGCTGCACGGGACACCGCACCACCAATGTGGAATGTACGCATAGTCAACTGAGTACCAGGCTCACCAATAGATTGTGCAGCAATTACACCTACTGCTTCACCCATGCTAATAAGTTTTCCACGGCCAAGGTCGCGGCCATAACATTTTGCACAGATACCATAACGAGTGTCGCATGTCAGCGCTGTACGCACTTTGACTTCATCGATACCTAAAGCGTCAATGTGCTCAACTTCATCTTCAGTAAGAAGCGTACCTGCTGGATAAATTACTTTTTGCGTTTCAGTATTGATAACATCAAGAGCAGCAGTACGACCTAAAATACGATCATGTAAAGGCTCTATGACTTCACCACCTTTAACTAAGGCTTTTGTAACTAAACCATCATTGGTACCACAATCATGCTCTGTTACAACCAAATCTTGCGTTACATCAACTAATCGACGTGTTAGATATCCAGAGTTGGCTGTTTTCAAAGCTGTATCGGCAAGACCTTTACGTGCACCGTGGGTAGAAATAAAGTACTGCAACACATTCAATCCATCACGGAAGTTTGCTTTAATCGGTGTTTCAATAATAGAACCATCCGGTTTAGCCATTAGCCCACGCATACCAGCTAACTGACGCACTTGGGCTGCCGAACCACGGGCACCTGAGTCAGCCATCATGTAAATAGCGTTAAATGACTCTTGGCGCATTGGCTTACCAGCCTTGTCTTTAACCTGATTGCCATCAGCATCCAATACATTTTCTTCGCGCAATTGTTTCATCATGGCATCAGCTACCTTGTCGCCAGCACGACCCCAGATATCCACCACTTTGTTATAACGCTCACCTTGAGTTACCAAGCCTGAAACATATTGATCTTCAATTTCTTTTACTTCACCTTCAGCAGCTGCAATTAATTGCGCTTTTTCTGGCGGTACTAACATGTCATTAATACTAATTGAAATACCTGCTTTAGTTGCGTATGTGTAACCTGTGTACATCAATTTATCAGCAAAAATTACTGTTTCGCGTATACCTACTTTACGGAAGCTGGCATTAATAAGTTTAGAAATTTCTTTCTTTTTAAGCGCCTTATCAATATTGCTAAAAGCAAGTCCTGCTGGCAGAATTTCTGATAGCAAAGCACGACCAACGGTAGTTTCGTAACGCGTAGTTTTTTCAGTTTTAACACCATCAATATCTAGATCATATTCTTTAATACGAACAGTAATTTTTGCATGGATATCGATCAAGTTTTGATCAAAAACACGTTGAACCTCTTTTACATCCGCAAAGCGCATACCTTCGCCACGCGCTAAAACTTTATCGCGCGTCATATAGTAAAGACCCAACACGATATCTTGTGAAGGCACAATAATAGGTTCGCCATTTGCTGGTGATAACACGTTGTTAGAAGCCAGCATTAAAGTACGAGCTTCCATTTGTGCTTCTAAGCTTAATGGAACGTGCACTGCCATTTGGTCACCATCAAAGTCGGCGTTGAATGCCGCGCAGACGAGTGGGTGCAACTGAATTGCCTTACCTTCAATCAGAATCGGTTCAAACGCTTGAATACCTAGACGATGCAATGTTGGTGCACGGTTAAGTAAGACTGGATGCTCACGTATTACGTCTTCTAAAATATCCCAAACTTCCGGACCTTCTTCTTCAACTTTTTTCTTAGCGGCTTTAATAGTAGTCGCCAAACCTAAAACTTCTAATTTATGGAATATAAATGGTTTGAATAATTCCAAAGCCATTTTTTTCGGTAAACCACATTGATGTAATTTCAGCTGTGGTCCGACTACAATCACTGAACGACCTGAGTAATCCACACGCTTACCAAGTAAGTTTTGACGGAAACGACCACCCTTACCTTTAATCATGTCAGCTAATGATTTTAACGGACGCTTATTCGCACCAGTCATTACTTTACCGCGTCGACCATTATCTAAAAGCGAATCTACTGCTTCCTGAAGCATACGTTTTTCATTGCGAACAATAATTTCAGGTGCCTTTAGTTCTAATAAGCGTTTTAAACGATTATTACGGTTAATAACGCGACGATATAAATCGTTAAGATCAGAAGTAGCAAAACGTCCGCCATCCAATGGTACTAATGGACGTAGCTCTGGTGGTAATACCGGCAAGATCTCTAGAATCATCCACTCTGGCTTAATACCAGATTTTTGGAATGCTTCTAATACTTTAAGGCGCTTGGCAATTTTTTTGATTTTTGCTTCTGAACCAGTTGCGCCTAAATCTTGACGCAATTGAACAATTTCACGCTCAATATCCATTGTACGTAATAATTCACGCACAGCTTCGGCACCCATAACCGCATTGAACTCATCGCCGTATTCTTCAACTTTAGCTAAGTAGTCATCTTCAGTCAGTAATTGACCACGCGTTAACGGTGTCATGCCTGGATCTACAACAATAAATGCTTCGAAATACAAGACGCGTTCGATATCACGTAAAGCGATATCCAATACCATACCTAAACGGCTAGGCAAGCTCTTTAAAAACCAAATATGGGCAACTGGGGAAGCCAAGTCGATATGACCCATTCGCTCACGACGTACTTTTGATAATGTAACTTCAACGCCACATTTTTCGCAAATCACACCTCGATGTTTAAGGCGCTTGTATTTACCACATAAACATTCGTAATCTTTTATTGGGCCAAAGATTTTGGCGCAAAATAAGCCGTCGCGCTCAGGCTTAAATGTACGATAGTTAATAGTCTCAGGCTTTTTAACTTCGCCATATGACCATGAACGGATTTTTTCAGGTGAAGCGAGCGCGATCTTAATAGCATCGAACTCTTCTTCTTGCGTTACCTGTTTGAATAAGTCTAATAGAGCTTTCATGTGAATTCTCCTCCAATGCGCACAAAGCGCATGCTTTTAAATTTAGTTACGGTCTAGGTCGATGTCGATGGCAAGTGAACGAATTTCTTTCACCAACACGTTAAATGATTCCGGCATACCAGCATCAATTTTGTGCTCGCCTTTGACAATATTTTCATATACTTTAGTACGTCCAGTAACGTCATCAGACTTCACTGTCAGCATTTCTTGCAAGGTATATGAAGCACCATAAGCTTCTAATGCCCAAACCTCCATCTCACCGAAACGCTGGCCACCGAACTGCGCTTTACCGCCTAGTGGTTGTTGCGTCACCAATGAGTATGGTCCAGTTGAACGTGCATGCATTTTGTCATCAACCAAGTGATGTAATTTCAATACGTGCATATATCCAACTGTGACCGGACGTTCAAAAGCATCACCTGAACGACCATCAAACAGTTTCACTTGGGTTTTCCCCGCAGAGAACTGCAATTGTTTAGTGCGTGGATCATTATCTGGGAACGCTAAATCAAGCATTGCTTTAATATCTGATTCAGCCGCACCATCGAATACTGGTGTTGCAAAAGGAACACCATTTTTCAAGTTTTTAGCCAACTCAAGAATTTCAACATCACTGAATGATTTAATGTCTTCCTTCTTACCAGTGCTATCGTTGTAGATTTGATCTAAGAATTTACGAATTTCAGCAACCTTAGTCTCAGCACGAAGCATTTCACCAATACGGTGACCTAAGCCCTTAGCAGCCCAACCTAGATGCGTTTCCAAAATTTGACCAATGTTCATCCGTGAAGGAACGCCAAGCGGGTTCAACACGATATCCATAGGAGTACCATCTGCCATGTAAGGCATATCTTCTACAGGAACGATTTTTGAAATAACACCTTTGTTACCGTGACGACCAGCCATCTTATCGCCTGGCTGAATACGGCGTTTTACTGCCAAGTAAACCTTAACCATTTTCTGCACACCTGGCGGCAATTCATCACCTTGCGTCAGTTTACGTTTTTTCTCTTCAAAACGACTGTCAAACTCAACGCGAGCTTGCGCTAGACTGTCTTTCAATTGTTCTACTTGACGAGCAGTTTCTTCATCACTTAAACGAATATCAAACCAATCATAACGACCCACTGACTCCAAATAGTCGGCACTTAGTGTATCGCCTTTTTTAAGTTTGTTTGGGCCTCCAGTTGCAACTTTACCTTCAATCAAGCGGCGAATACGGCCAAACGCATCGTCTTCCACAATACGCATTTGGTCAGCCAAATCTTGCTTATAGTGTGATAATTGATCGTCAATAATTTGCTGTGCGCGGCTATCACGATCAATACCTTCACGCGTAAACACTTGTACGTCAATAACAGTACCGCTCATACCTGATGGTACACGTAAAGAAGTATCTTTAACATCTGAGGCTTTTTCACCAAAAATTGCTCTTAACAATTTTTCTTCAGGCGTTAATTGAGTTTCACCTTTTGGTGTTACTTTACCGACCAATACATCACCGGCTTCAACTTCAGCACCTATATAGATAATACCTATTTCATCTAAACGACCTAACATACGCTCACTTAGATTAGAAATATCTTGCGTTATCTCTTCAGCACCAAGCTTGGTATCACGAGCAACTACGGTCAATTCTTCAATATGAATTGACGTATAGCGATCATCTGACACTACACGCTCAGATATTAAGATCGAATCTTCATAGTTATAGCCGTTCCAAGGCATAAAGCCCACTAACATATTTTGACCTAGGGCTAATTCACCCATGTCAGTTGAAGCGCCATCTGCAATCACATCACCACGCGCTAAACGATCGCCAACTTTAACTAACGGACGTTGGTTAATATTAGTATTTTGATTAGAACGTGTATATTTAGTTAGGTTGTAAATATCAACACCAACCTCACCCGCTTTAGCTTCAATATCGTTAACACGCACCACGATACGGCCAGAGTCAACATAATCAACCAATCCACCACGTCGCGCTTGAACAGTCGTACCAGAGTCAACTGCAACAGTTCGCTCAATACCAGTTCCAACTACAGCTTTCTCAGCACGTAAACATGGTACAGCTTGACGCTGCATGTTTGCACCCATCAATGCCCGGTTCGCATCATCGTGTTCCAAAAATGGAATTAATGAAGCAGCAACTGACACAATTTGACCTGGAGCAACATCCATATATTGAACGCGTTCTGGTTGAGTCATTGTAAATTCATTATGATGACGTGAAGAAATCAAGTCATCGATAAACATATTTTTAGTATCTAAATCAGTATTTGCTTGAGCAATCATATACTGACTTTCTTCAATCGCTGAAAGATAGTCAATAGTGCTCGATACTTTGTTACCTTCTACACGTCGATATGGAGTTTCTAAAAAGCCATACTCGTTGGTACGCGCATAAAGGGCTAGCGAGTTAATCAAACCAATGTTCGGACCTTCAGGCGTTTCAATTGGACACATACGACCGTAATGGGTTGAGTGTACATCGCGCACTTCAAAGCCGGCACGCTCGCGAGTTAAACCACCTGGGCCTAATGCAGAGATACGACGTTTATGTGTAATTTCAGATAATGGATTGGTTTGATCCATAAACTGTGACAATTGGCTAGAGCCAAAGAATTCACGTATCGCGCTTGAAACAGGCTTAGCATTAATTAAATCATGCGGCATTAAATTATCTGACTCCGCTTGAGACAGACGCTCTTTAACTGCACGTTCTACACGAACCAAACCTGTACGGAATTGGTTCTCTGCTAATTCGCCAACAGAACGAATGCGACGATTACCCAAGTGATCAATATCGTCGATCTCACCACGTCCATTGCGCAACTCTAGCAGAACCCCAATAACAGCCAAGATATCATCATTAGATAAGATGTAAGCACCTTCAGCACCGCGCGCACCTTTTTCTTCATAGAATCTGCGCATCCAATTAGATTGGCGCTCTTCAGCCTTCTCTGGGAATGCGCGACGGTTGAACTTCATGCGACCAACACGTGATAAATCATAGCGATCTTCATTGAAGAATAAGCCATTAAATAATGCTTCAACTGAATCCTCAGTTGGCGGCTCGCCTGGACGCATCATGCGGTAAATAGCTACACGAGCACTGTATTGATCAGGAATTTCATCAATACGTAAAGTTTGAGAAATATAATCCCCATGATCTAAGTCATTTGAGTAGATTGTGCTGATTGTCGTAATATTGGCAGCAACTAATTTATCTAAGAGAACTTCGGTGATTTCATCGTTGGCATTAGCAACAACTTCACCAGTTTCTTGATCTACAATGTTGTTAGCAATTGCACGGCCTAAAATAAAGTCTTGTGGAACAGCAATTTTGCTGACGCCAGCTTTTTCCATATCACGAATATGTTTAACAGTAATTCGCTTGTCTTTAGCAACAATTACATCACCATTCTTAGCAACGATATCGAATTTTGCAACTTCACCACGAAGGCGTTCTGGCACTACAGTAAATTCAATACCTGATTTACCGATTGTGAAAGTATCAAAATCAAAGAACGTTCCGATAATTTGCTCAGGTGTATAACCAAGCGCTTTAAGCAAAATGGTAACCGGCATTTTACGGCGACGGTCAATACGGAAATACAAGTAATCTTTAGGATCAAACTCAAAATCTAACCATGAACCACGGTAAGGGATGATTCTTGCTGAGAAAAGTAATTTACCTGAGCTATGCGTTTTACCGCGATCATGCTCAAAAAATACACCTGGGCTACGATGTAATTGAGAAACAATTACACGCTCAGTACCATTGATAACAAATGAACCATTTTCAGTCATCAAAGGCAATTCGCCCATGTAAACTTCCTGCTCTTTAACCTCTTTCACGGTAGGCTTTGAAGCCTCTTTATCCATGATGGTTAAACGAACTTTAACACGCAATGGAGCGGCGTAGGTCAAGCCACGCTGCTGACATTCCTTCACATCAAAAGGCTCAGCGCCAAGTTGATAGCTAACGTAATCTAAGCGGGCATTACCTGAATGACTGACGATAGGAAAAACGGAACTAAAAGTTGATTGCAGACCATCTTCCGTGCGTTGGTCCGCAGGGGTATTTTCTTGCAAAAAAGCAGCGTATGACTCTAACTGCATTGCGAGCAAGTATGGGATTTCTTGCACACTTTCGCGTTTAGCGAAACTTTTACGAAGGCGTTTCTTTTCGGTGAAGGAATAGCTCATTGCATCTCCTGGTGTTTGAAGGCAGAAATAAAAATACTACTTATAAAAATAAGTACTTTAATTTCTAACTTCATAAATCAATACGAAATTAATTACATCTTGTAACATGATCCGTCTTTAAAAACGGATAAGGCTGACGGTTTCCCGTCAGCCCAATTCAACCAAAAACTGATGGTTTATTTGATTTCGCCAGTTGCACCAGCTTCAATCAATTTCTTCAATGCTGCATCAGCGTCTGCTTTAGAAACACCTTCTTTAATTGCTTTAGGAGCGCCATCAACTAAGTCTTTAGCTTCTTTCAAACCTAATGCTGTTAATTCACGCACAGCTTTAATCACACTAACTTTTTGCTCACCAGCTGTTAAAAGAATCACGTTAAATTCAGTTTGCTCAGCAGCAGCTGATGCAGATGCACCACCTTCTGAAGCTGCAACAGCAACTGCAGCAGCTGAAACACCGAACGTTTCTTCGATTTCTTTAATAAATGCTGTTAAATCTAATACTGACATTGCACTAACTGCCGCCAAAATATCTTTATTTGAAACTGCCATTTTGAATATTCCTTAAAATTAAATAATATAGCTGAGTGATTAAGCTGCTTTAGCGTCACGAACTGCCGCAAGCGCACGCGCAAACTTAGTAGGCACTTCATTAAGCGTACGAGCAAACTTAGCAAGCAACTCTTCACGACTAAGCATCGACGCCAAGGCTTGAACGCCTGCAACATCTAATACTTGGTTAGGAACTGCACCTGCTTTAATCACAAACTTATCGTTTGTTTTTGCAAAGTTGTTTAATACTTTTGCTGCTGCCACTGGATCTTGACTCATGCCAAATACAAGTGGACCAACCATGTCATTTGCAAGACCAGCAAAAACTGTATTTTCTACTGCACGACGCACTAATGAATTCTTTAGTACACGTAAGAAAACGCCAGAATCTCTAGCACTAGCACGTAACGTAGTCATATCAGCAACGCCTGTACCGCGATATTCTGCAAGCACAATGACTTGTGATAGAGCAACTTGTGCGCTAACTTCAGCTACAACTGCTTTTTTCTCTGTAAGATTTAGACTCAAAGTCTTTACTCCTTCCGTTAAAATCTCCGTTTTATCACTAAAACAGAATCTGCTTTTATATTCAAACTTAAATATAAAAACCATTTTACGGCGACCATCAAGCAGGAATTCCTGTTTTAGGGATGCGCCATCTGCGTAGGGTTCAGTTGATTTAAAACAGAGGTTAAAGTTAAAAACACTTTTTCACCCACCTTAAATTACTTACATTAAATCCTCACGGACACCTACGGTCTTTGATAACCTTACAACTACTGATCTTTTTAAAAACATCAAAACCACTAGTAATAAGCCCAAAGCCCTTTACGATTAAATCTAGTTAAACTAGATTTAATCATCATTCTATTTATACAGCTAAAGTTGACTGATCAACTCGTACACCAGCACCCATAGTGCTAGAGATAGCTAATTTCTTTAGGTAAACACCCTTAGTTGATGTAGGTTTCGCTTTATTTAAAGCATCCACTAAAGCGACTAAGTTGCCTTGCAATTGTTCTACTGTGAATGAAGCACGACCAATCGTACAATGTACGATGCCGCCTTTATCTGTACGATATTGCACTTGACCAGCTTTGGCATTTTTAACAGCAGTTGCAGCGTCAGGAGTAACAGTACCTACTTTTGGGTTTGGCATTAAGCCGCGCGGGCCTAAAATTTGACCTAAGGCACCCACAATACGCATCGCATCAGGAGTTGCAATCACAATGTCAAAATCCATAACACCAGCTTTAACTTGTTCTGCTAAATCTTCAAAACCAACAACGTCAGCACCAGCTGCTTTAGCCGCTTCAGCTTGAGCACCTTGTGCAAACACAGCAACACGTGTTGTCTTACCTGTACCATTTGGCAACACTAAAGCACCACGTACAAGTTGGTCAGATTTACGAGCATCAATACCTAGATTGATTACTGCATCAACAGACTCGTTAAACGTTGCTGTTGCATTTTCTTTAACTAAAGTTAAACCTTCAGTTACTGGATACATTTTATTACGGTCAATTTTCGCACGAAGTGCGGTAATACGTTTAGATGCTGACATGTTATACACCCTCCACTTCAATACCCATACTACGAGCACTACCGGCAATAGTACGCACTGCAGCATCCATATCAGCTGCTGTTAAGTCGGGTCTTTTTGTTGTAGCAATATCTTCAGCTTGCTTGCGAGTAATCTTACCAACTTTATCAGTATGAGGCGTCGCTGAGCCTTTAGTAATATTTGCAGCCTTTTTAATAAGAATCGTCGCCGGAGGCGTCTTCATAATAAAAGTAAAGCTCTTATCAGCAAATGCTGTAATTACTACCGGAATTGGCAAACCAGGCTCTACGCCTTGAGTTGCAGCATTAAATGCCTTACAAAATTCCATAATATTAAGACCGCGCTGACCTAACGCTGGACCGACTGGTGGACTTGGGTTAGCTTTCCCTGCAGGGATCTGCAGTTTAATATAGCCAATAACTTTCTTTGCCATGCTATAACTCCTAATGTGGGTATTAACGCTTAATTATGAATTAAGCTCCCCGTTGATAAATACTTCTTTAAACTTCTTTTTCGATCTGACTAAACTCTAGCTCTACAGGTGTTGAGCGGCCAAATATGACCACTGATACTCGTAATTTACTTTTCTCGTAGTTAACATCTTCGACGTTACCTGAAAAGTCTTTGAACGGACCATCTGTAATACGAACAGACTCGCCTTTTTCAAAGGTAAGTTTTTGCGTAGGATTACTTTTACTTTCATCTATGCGTTGCAAGATGATATCCACTTCTTTATCTTTAATTGGTGTAGGTCTTTGGGCACTTCCACCAATAAATGCAGTAACGCGCGGCGTACTTTTTACTAAGTGCCAGCTTTCATCAGTCATCGCCATTTGAACAAGAACATATCCCGGGTAAAGCTTACGCTCAGAAATTTTCTTTTGACCAGCTTTCATCTCGATAACTTCTTCGATAGGCACTAAAATCTGACCGAATTGATCTTGCAGACCTGAACGAACAATACGATCTTCTATGCCTCTTTGTACTGATTTCTCAAAGCCTGAAAAGGCCTGTACCGCGTACCATTTCATGCTCATTACGCGCTCCGTCCCATTAACCATTGCACCATGTATGCAAAACCAATATCAACAACTGCTAAAAAAGCAGCCATAATGACTACCAAAACGAAAACCACTAACGTAGTTTGTATTGTTTCTTTGCGAGTTGGCCATACAACTTTACGTGCTTCAGCCACAGCTTCCCCAATAAAGGTAAGTGACTGCTGACCCACAGGCGTCATCCACAACATAGCTACTGACGCACCTATACCCACCAACACTGCGAAGATGCGTATTATCATTGGCTTATCTGCAAGCAGATAAAAACCAGTAACACCTGCAGCAAGTAGCAAAAACGCCACCAACAACTTGATTTTGTTGATCATAATTTACTTAATAGTGACTAAAAATTTATACTAGACTTAATTAGCATTGAATTTAACTTCAATCCTTAAAAAATCTTTACTCCAAATTTGGCAGGCCAAGAGGGTTTCGAACCCCCAACCCTCGGTTTTGGAGACCGATACTCTACCAGTTGAGCTATTGGCCTGTTGCTTACAACATAAAAAGCTACGCTGGTTGTTAGCGTAGCTTTTAGTGCACTGCTAATATCGCTATTAGCAATGCATATATAAAAAACTATTACTCAATAATCTTAGCAACTACACCAGCACCAACAGTACGGCCACCTTCACGAATCGCAAAGCGCAAACCATCTTCCATCGCAATTGGAGCAATCAACGTAACAGTAATTGAAACGTTATCACCTGGCATCACCATTTCTGTACCTGCTGGCAACTCTACTGCACCCGTTACATCTGTTGTACGGAAGTAGAATTGTGGACGGTAACCTTGGAAGAATGGCGTGTGACGGCCGCCTTCATCTTTACCTAACACGTAGATTTCTGCAGTGAATTTTGTGTGCGGTTTAATAGAGCCAGCTTTTGACAATACTTGACCACGTTCAACTTCTTCACGTTTTGTACCACGTAGCAATACACCTACGTTGTCGCCTGCTTGACCTTGATCAAGTAGTTTACGGAACATTTCAACACCAGTACAGATTGTTTTGATTGTTGGTTTGATCCCTACAATTTCAATTTCATCACCGATTTTTACAATACCGCGCTCAATACGGCCAGTAACCACTGTACCGCGACCTGAGATTGAGAATACGTCTTCAACTGGCATTAAGAATGCACCGTCAATTGCGCGTTCTGGCATTGGAATATAAGTATCTAATGCTTCAGCTAACTTCAAAATCGCTGGCTCGCCGATAGGTGATTGGTCACCTTCTAAAGCTAACTTTGCTGAACCATGAATGATTGGTGTATCGTCACCTGGAAAGTCGTATTTGCTTAGCAATTCACGCACTTCCATTTCAACTAGTTCTAATAACTCAGCATCATCTACCATGTCTGCTTTGTTTAGGAATACAACAATGTAAGGTACGCCAACTTGACGCGCTAACAAAATGTGTTCGCGCGTTTGTGGCATAGGACCATCAGCTGCTGAACATACTAGAATCGCGCCATCCATTTGCGCTGCACCAGTAATCATGTTCTTTACATAGTCGGCATGGCCTGGACAGTCAACGTGTGCGTAGTGACGGTTTGCTGTCTCGTACTCAACGTGCGCAGTATTAATTGTAATACCACGTGCTTTCTCTTCCGGGGCCGCATCAATTTGATCGTAAGCTTTGGCTTCACCACCAAATTTCTTTGAAAGAATTGTCGTTAGTGCTGCCGTTAATGTCGTCTTACCATGATCAACGTGACCAATCGTTCCAACGTTAACGTGCGGCTTGGTCCGCTCAAATTTACCTTTTGCCATTGCTTAAGTCCTTTACAATATTTTATTAACTATAAGTTTTATTAAAATTAATAAAACTTGTTCAAATTTAAAGTGCTACTCGTTACAACAAAAATTATACTTTATTGCTTATGGTGCCCATGGCGGGAATCGGACCCGCGACCTCTCCCTTACCAAGGGAGTGCTCTGCCACTGAGCCACATGGGCGCTTAATTAATAATTAAGGTTTTGCAACTCAATCGCTTGGAGCGGGCGACGAGACTCGAACTCGCGACATTCAGTTTGGAAAACTGAAGCTCTACCAACTGAGCTACACCCGCGCACCCATCAAAACCAACACCTACAGGCTCAAACTATTACCGTTACGACTTTTCTTTACTACACGATGTAATACAAATAATGGTGGAGGGGGAAGGATTCGAACCTTCGTACTCTGAGAGAACGGATTTACAGTCCGTCGCCTTTAACCACTCGGCCACCCCTCCAAACCGAACCCGCGATTATGCTGACAATTTGACTTGCTGTCAAATGTATAAACAGAGCAGTTGGTAAGAATTTGGTGCCGGATGTCGGAATCGAACTGACGACCTTCGCATTACAAGTGCGCTGCTCTACCAACTGAGCTAATCCGGCGTTTAATTGAGTTGCGTATTATACTGATTTTTTCGTAAAAGTTAAGCTACTTTACGATAGTTAACGTAGGTTTTTTATTTTGGACCTTGGGTGATGGCTCTAAAGCCTTACCCGGATTGGCTTCGGAGATGATTGAATCTTCAGTATTTACTTCTAAATCCGTAAAGTCAGTATCTATTTCAAAGAACATACCCTGACCGTTCTCGCGAGCGAAGATGCCTTTAACCGCGCGCATTGGCACATATAAGTTTTGTGATATGCCACCAAATCGTGCTGAAAACACTATTGCATCATTATCAAGACTTAGGTCTTTGGTAGCGCTATAACCTAAATTAAGCACAATCTCACCATCTTTTACGTATGCCATTGGTACGCGAGTATGAGAATCAACCACCACCAACAGATGTGGCGTTAAGTTGTTCTCTATACACCATTCATGTATAGCACGTACTAAAAATGGCTTGGTTGAAGTGAGAGTAGTCATAGAATTTAGTTAATTTATCAAAGCATATTTTAACTATGCTTTGATAACTTTTATTTACGCATTGCTTTTTCTGATGGCGTCATTGCATCCGCATACAAAGGTCTTGAGAATAAACGTTCTGCATATTTCAATATAGCAGTCGCTTGATTAGGCAACTCAATTCCATAATGACCTAAACGCCATAGAAGCGGTGTAACAGCAACATCAAGCATCGAGTAATCGTCACCAAGCAAATAGTTTTGCTTGGAAAAAATTGGCACTAATTGCGTCAAATTATCACGAATAGTTGCACGCGCTTTATCTGACTTCATTTCATCATCAGACTCAATGTCTTTGATGTGATCAAACAGATCTTTTTCAAAACTATATAAGAACAAGCGAGCACGAGCGCGCATGACAGGATCAGGCGGCATCAATTGAGGGTGAGGGAAGCGCTCATCAATATACTCATTAATAATATTAGCTTCTGATAAGACTAGGTCGCGCTCAACCAACACAGGCACTTGGTTGTAAGGATTAATTATTGCCAGGTCTTCTGGCTTATTTGCAAGGTCAACATCGATAACCTGAAAGTCCATGCCTTTTTCAAACAAAACAATTCGGCAGCGGTGGCTATAGGGATCAGTTGTCCCCGAGTATAAAGTCATCATTTAATGTACATCCTTCCAATAGGCTTTTTTGAGTTTGTAAGTAAGTACTAACAACACTCCTAAAAACAGTAATACAAACCAACCTAAGTGATTACGCTGTTGTTTTGCAGGTTCAGCCATATAGGCCATGTAGTTGACTAAATCGCCGACAAAAGCATCATATTCAGCCACGCCCAATCGACCAGGCTTATTTAGGGACAACTCATGTGTTTCGTGATTCATCACTTGCTCACCTTGAAGCTCATAGAGCACATGTGGCATTGAAACTTTACAAGAATTAGGATCAAACACACAATTACCCCAACCCGTTGCACTAGTCTCATCACGATAAAAACTACGCAAATAGCTATAAACCCAATCTGCACCACGCGCACGTACTTCTACAGACAAATCTGGTGGCGCTACGCCAAACCATTTTTTCGCATCACCTTTATTCATAGAAACTTTCATCGGATCCCCAACCTTGCCATCGGCAAATAGCAGGTTATCTGCAATTTGCTTCTCGGTGAGACCGATATCTACGAGACGGTTGTAACGCATGTAGCTTGCACTGTGGCAATTTAAGCAATAATTAACAAAGGTTCTTGCACCGCGTTGAAGAGACTCATGATTAGAAGCATCAATAGGCGCTTTATCTAAATGAATCTCAGCATTGGCAAAGGCTAATGAAGGCAATAGCGCGACTAGTAATAGTAATTTTTTCATTTTGTTATCCCGTCACCCTTTCTGGTACCGGCAAGGTTTTATCTTTCTTTGTGTACCAAGGCATCAACACAAAAAATGCAAAATAGACTGTAGTCGCAATACGTGCAACTACAGTGGCACGATCAGCATGGCCCAACCAACTACCAAACTGACCCCATATATTTGAAGGTTCAGTTCCGAGGTAGCCTAATATTAAAAAGCTCACCACAAAGGACGCTAGCCATTTTTTATACAAGGTGCCACGATAACGAATAGATTTAACTGGGCTCTTATCCAACCATGGTAGAAGGGCAAACACCATAACCGAAAGACCCATCGCAGCTACACCTGGGAATTGTGAGTTAAATATTGGCGGTACCGCACGTAATACTGAATAGTAAGGTGTGAAATACCAGACCGGAGCAATATGCGCTGGCGTTACCAGGGGGTTTGCAGGCACGAAATTATTAGCCTCTAAGAAATAGCCGCCCATTTCCGGAGCAAAAAAGATAATGACTGAGAATACGATTAAAAACACCGCCACGCCCACCATATCTTTTACTGTGTAGTAAGGATGAAAAGCAATGCCATCTAGAGGAATGCCAGTTTTCTTATCTTTTAACTTCTTAATTTCAATTCCATCTGGATTATTTGAACCAACTTCATGCAAAGCAATTAAATGCGCAAATACCAAGCCCACTAATACGAGCGGCAAAGCAATCACATGAAAAGCAAAGAATCGATTTAGCGTAGCATCTGACACTAAGTAATCCCCGCGCAACCATTCTGAAACATCGGGACCAACAAATGGAATCGCAGAAAACAGATTTACAATAACCTGTGCGCCCCAATAAGACATCTGCCCCCAAGGTAATAGGTAACCAAAAAACGCTTCACCCATTAAGCATAAAAATATAGCCACGCCAAATAACCACAACAACTCTCTTGGCGTACGATATGAGCCATAAATAACGCCTCTAAACATATGTAAATAAACCACTATAAAAAACATAGAAGCACCGGTCGAGTGCATATAACGAATTAACCAACCCCATGGCACATCACGCATGATGTATTCCACAGAACCAAAGGCTAATTCTGCATCAGGCTTATAATGCATCGTTAGAAAAATACCTGTTAGTATTTGTAACACCAATACCATCATTGCTAAAGAACCAAAAAAATACCAGAAATTGAAGTTTTTAGGCGCATAGTATTCGGTCAAATGAGCTTTAACATTGCTTGTGAGTGGGAATCTTTCATCCACCCAAGTTAATGCACCCTCCAACTTACTAACAGCAGGTGATTTTTTAGTATCTGTCATGATTAGGCTTTCTCTTCAGTATCAACGCCAATAAGCAATGTATTGTCGGTCAAATATTTGTAAGGTGGCACCACTAAATTAATGGGTGCTGGTGAACCCTTGAATACGCGACCGGCTAAATCAAATTTAGAACCATGACACGGGCAGAAAAAACCGCCAGTCCATGTAGGGCCCATGTCACCATTTGCCTGCAATTTAGCAGTCGGTGAACAACCTAAGTGCGTACATATACCAACAATTACAGCTAAATTAGGCTTGATAGCACGGTTTTCATTTTTGCAGTATGCAGGCTGCTGCGAAGTGACTTCGCAACTTGGATCAGAAAGTTGATCATTGTGATGAGATAATTCCGCAGTCATTTCATCCGTGCGGTTAATGATCCATACAGGCTTACCACGCCACTCAGCAGTCATCATAGTGCCAGGTGCAATTTTGCTAATATCCACTTCAACCGGAGCTCCAGCGGCTTTAGCGCGCTCGCTCGGCGTCATACTTTTAATGAATGGAACAGCTACTGCCGCACAACCCAGCGCACCTACCGCCGATGTTGCAATTAGGAACTTACGCTTTTCTGCATCTACCTGCGAAGCTTGCTCATTTACTGAGCCCAGTGCCTGCTGGTTACTTTGTTTGTCTGACATGTTTTCCTCATTAACTAAAATAGATGACTTGCTTCTGCAACATCACCTTTTTGGGACTAGCACCAGGTTTCTTTTAACAAAATTACCTAAAATATTGATGCAAAATAACGACGTAAGAATTAAAACATAAATCCGTTATTGCTAAGCAATTATAGCCATTGCAAAGCGCGGAATTATACAATTTTTTACTGATTAATTAAAGCTTTATTTATTAAGTAACTGAAATAAAACGATTAAACTGGATTATTGATATCAATAAATTCATGCTGCAAATTAAATTTCTCCGCTAGATGTTTACCTAAGGCTTGCACCCCGTAGCGTTCAGTTGCGTGGTGCCCTGCAGCAATATATGCAATTCCAGATTCGACTGCTTGATGTGTGGTTTGTTCGGATATTTCACCACTAATAAAAACATCAACGCCTAGCTCCATTACTGAGCTCATATAACTTTGTGCCGCCCCCGTGCACCATGCAATTTTTTTCACTAAGCTCTGTCCATCACCAATAACGAGTGGGCAGCGTTGCAAAGTATTTTCAATATGCCGAGAAAAATCAACCAGTTTAATCGCTTGCTCTAAATAGCCAATGGCCACTAAGTCGGAGTCTCCGTTATAGGGATCCATAGTAACCCCCAACTTTTCTCCAAACTGCCTATTATTCCCAAACTGCGCATGAGCATCTAAGGGTAAATGATAGGCCATTAAATTTAAGTCATTTTCTAACAAAAATTTTAATCGATTACGTTTAATGCCAACGACTCGTTGGTCTTCATTGCGCCAAAAGTATCCATGATGCACTAGAATCAAGTCTGCACCTGCCTCCTTTGCCGCTTCTAGCAGTGCCATACTAGCAGTCACCCCAGTTACTATTTTTTTGACATCCCTCTTACCCTCAACTTGCAAGCCATTTGGGCAGTAATCTTGAAAGTGAGAAACCTGCATCAGTTCTTGGCTATAAGTTACGAGGGCGCTGAGGTCAACCATGACTTTGTTCCTTGTCGAAAAAAGGGTATTGATTTATTTACTTTATAACCCGATATTGTACGCAATGGAATAAACTAGTGGAATGTTTCTATTTTTAGAAATTACCTAAGCATCCGAGATTATGATCAATCAGTTAAATAAAAAATTATGGCTCTTTTTTGCACAAGCTGTGACGCTTTGTCTGGCATTACTTTTTGTATTGCGTATATTCTTCCCCGACTTCCTTAATAACGAACAGACTATTGTAGTAAAGCAGGTTGAATCTGGGGCAAGACTTAGTTTAACCGGCTCTTATAGTTATGCTGCAAAAAAAGCGATGCCCGCAGTTGTTAATATCTTCACCAGCAAAAAAGTAACTGCTAATCAGAAATACTTGGACGATCCAAGCTTTCGTAATTTTTTTGGTGACCAGATGGATGACATGGATAACCAATCTCAGCTAGAGAATAGTCTAGGGTCAGGAGTCATCGTAAGTGAACAGGGTTTAATTCTGACCAACAATCATGTGATAGCTGCTGCTGATGAAATTGAAGTCGCCCTTGCCGACGGTCGTAAAATGTCAGCTAAAGTCGTGGGTTCAGATCCAGATACAGATCTTGCGCTGGTCAAAATAAGCGCGAACCACTTACCTGCCATTACTTTTGCGAGCTCAGATCGATTGAGTATAGGAGATGTGGTACTTGCCATTGGAAATCCTTTCGGTGTCGGCGAAACCGTTACCCAAGGCATCGTTAGCGCACTCGGACGTAATCACTTAGGTATTAATATATTTGAAAACTTCATTCAAACTGACGCATCGATTAATCCTGGAAATTCTGGCGGTGCTCTCATAGACACGGCTGGCAACCTAGTGGGTATTAATAGTGCTATCTATTCACGTAATGGGGGTTCTATGGGCATAGGGTTTGCTATCCCGGCGACCTTAGCACGTCAAGTGATGGAGCAAATTGTGACCCATGGCAGTGTAACCAGAGGCTGGATTGGCATAGAGGCCCAAGATATAACCGCTGAATTAGCAGAATCATTCAAGCTTAATGAACTGCAAGGAGCTTTAATTGCTGGCGTAATAAAAAACAGTCCCGCTGATACTGCTGGACTTCGTGCAGGTGACATTTTATTAGAAATAGAAGGAAAACGAGTTTTAGATAGTGCGGGAATGCTGAATCTTATTGCAGTGTTAAAACCCAATCAAAAAGCGAACATTAAAATTGCTCGGGCTCAGAAGGCTTTAAATTTAGAAATCATTATTGGTAAGAGACCAAAACCCAGTCAAGTTAAAGATTAATTATTACAAGAGGAAGTTATGCCAATATAGATGCTTTTTGATTTGGGGCTTGTTTAGTATATTTCGCAACAAGAATACCCAGTTCGTATAACAACCACATCGGCACCGCCAACATAAACTGAGAAATAATATCAGGTGGTGTTAATAATGCTCCAACTACAAAGGCAGCAACAATAACATAAGCACGAGCTTGCTGAAGCTGAACAATACTAACCCATCCAAAACGCACAGCCATTACCACAGCAATCGGCACTTCAAAAGCTAGTCCAAAAGAGAAAAACAAGGTAAGTACGAAATCTAAGTAGTTGCCAATATCTGTCATTACAGCGACACCTTGCGGGGCAGTGCCTACAATAAAGCCAAAGACAACAGGGAATACTAAAAAATAAGCGAAGGACATACCTGCCAGAAACAACAAGCTACTAGCAATAATCATTGGGATCATGAATCTTTTTTCATGCGTATAGAGTCCTGGCGCCACAAAAGCCCAAATCTGATACATAGTGTGCGGTAAGGAGACGATAAATGCCGCCATCATCGCCACTTTCATCGGCACAAAGAAGGGGGTAGTTACTGCGGTAGCAATCATTTGTCCGCCAGCTGGTAATTTACTTAACAATGGCGCTGCAAGAACTGCGTAGATCTTGTTTGCAAAAGGAAATAGGCCTATCAATACAACACTAAATCCAATAAGAATGCGTAATAATCGGCCTCGCAACTCGATTAAGTGAGAAATGAAGTTATCGGTGGGAGTCACTAGGTAGACTTAACTTTGACTGGAGATTTCCTACGTACAACTGGTTTCTTTTTAACCGTCTCTAATTCTGCAGATGCTCGCACATCTAACTCCTGCTTTAACTTATGTGTTTGATGTTTTATATTCGCTTCAGTTTGATCGACTTTGGATTTAATTTCCTGCTGCAATTGCTGCAACTCTTGAAAACGCACCTCACGATTCACTTCCTCTTTGATTTCAGTCATATATCTTTGCATACGACCAGTCAGCGCACCTAAAGTGCGAGCTACTTTTGGCAGCTTCTCTGGGCCAATCACAATCAGCGCAACTACCGCAATCACAACTAACTCAGAGAATGAAACGTCAAACATTAATGTGCAGACTTTGAATATCGATGAGAACTATTCGCTAAACCTTGCTAGGTGAAGCTACTTTAGGTTTTGTAACCGCCTTTGGTTTTGCTGGAGCCTTTGTTTTTGCCGGGGCTTTTGCTGGAGCCTTTGGTTTTGCCGGGGCTTTTGCTGGAGCTTTAACTACTGCTTTAGCCGGCGCTTTAGCTTTGACAATAGCTTTAGGTTTAGCTGCCGCTTTAGAAGCTACTGCTGGCTTCGTGGTCGCTATACGTTTTTTTGGCGTAGCTTTTACCGAAGATACCACCTCAGCTTCAATTATATTTGAATCGTTTACTGTAACTGGGACACTACTTTCTTCACCCATGGCTTCTTTGAAGTTTTTAACAGCCCCCCCAACATCACCACCCATATTACGTAGTTTTTTTGTGCCAAATATCAACACCACAATTAGTAATACTATCAACCAATGCCAGATGCTAAATGAACCCATTTTGACTCTCCTTATTCATAGTTTTTATAGTAATGACTGCCGTTAAAATTTAATTTTATGTCTTAGGTAACTTAGCGCTGCCGCCAAATACATGTAAGTGTATATGAAACACCTCTTGCCCACCATCATGCCCCGTATTGATCATGGTCCGAAATCCTTCTAAGCCCTGCTCTTTAGCAAGCTTAGGCGCTAATAACAGTAGTTTGCCTAATAGCACCTGATGTTGCAATACGCAACTCGCCAAGCTCTCGATATGTAATTTAGGTACAATTAAAAAATGTACTGGCGCAATAGGATGAATATCATGAAAAGCGATGACATCATCATCTTCATATATTTTATTTGCTGGAATTTCCGCCTTAGCTATCTTACAAAAGATGCAGCCTACACTCACTATTCTTCACCACCTGTTGTTCTAGATGCTTTTTCAGTTATACCTGACAGACCTTCACGTCGAGCAAGTTCATCTAAGACATCTTGTGGCTTTAGCCCTGCCTTAGCCAGCATTACTAGGGTATGAAACCACAAGTCAGCCGTTTCGTAAATAAGGTGTTGTTGATCCCCATTTTTGGCGGCAATAATAGTTTCAGTCGCTTCTTCCCCAACTTTTTTTAATATGCTATCCATGCCTTTGGCATAGAGATGGGCTACATAAGAAGATTGTGGATCAGCACTTTTTCTTTGTTCTAACAATTCGGCTAAGCGATCAAAAATATCATTCATGTTTGTATATTTCATCCGGATTTTTAATGACATCCTGATCTATCAGCCAATGTCCATTTTGAAGCGTTTTAAAGAAACAACTATGCCGCCCAGTATGGCAAGCAATGCCTCCTAATTGGTCTACCGTAAGTAGAATTACATCCTCATCACAGTCTAATCGAATTTCCGATACATGTTGTACATGACCAGATTCTTCACCTTTACGCCAGAGCCTATTGCGTGAGCGAGACCAATATACCGCCTGCATACTGGTAGAGGTTAATTGCAAAGCCTCACGGTTCATCCATGCAAACATAAGGATCTGGCCTGTCTCTCGCTCTTGTGCAATGACTGGCACCATACCATTGGCATCCCAATTTACTTCATCTAACCAACTTAATAATGCTGTCAATTTATAACCTAACTTCTATACCATGTTGCGCCATATACTCCTTAGCCTCCCTAACTGTATATTCACCGTAATGAAAGATACTTGCGGCAAGTACCGCATCGGCACCACCATCTTTAACACCATCTACCAGGTGTTGTAAGTTACCGACTCCACCAGAAGCAATGATAGGAACTGCCACTGCATCGGAAATTGCGCGATTTAATGGATTATTAAATCCAATTTTGGTACCGTCTCTATCCATACTGGTTACGAGTAACTCGCCAGCTCCTAATGCCACCATTTTTTTTGCCCACTCAACGGCATCTAAACCAGTAGCCTTGCGCCCACCATGTGTAAATACTTCCCATTGAAAAGGTTGATTGTCTACTTTTTTAGCGTCTATAGCTACCACTATGCATTGCGAGCCGAAGCGGCTCGCAGCATCGGCGACCATTTGAGGATTAAGAACTGCTGTCGTATTGATACTGACTTTGTCAGCACCTGCATTAAGTAAGCGACGCACATCTTCAACCTCGCGCACACCTCCACCTACAGTTAATGGAATAAATACTTGCGAGGCAACTTGTTCAATTATATGTAGAATTAAACCCCGATTATCAGAGCTGGCAGTGATATCTAAAAAGGTAAGCTCATCTGCACCTTGATCATCATAGCGCTTAGCTATTTCAATTGGGTCCCCAGCATCACGTAACTCCAGAAAGTTGATGCCTTTAACAACACGGCCATCAGTTACATCCAAACACGGTATGATTCTTTTCGCTAGACCCATTAGCTAAGCTCGTCAGCTAAGGCCTGTGCTGCCGTAAAGTCTAGAGTTCCTTCATAAATTGCACGGCCAGTAATTGTGCCTATAATGCCTTCACTCGCCACTGCGCATAACTTTCGTACATCATCAAGATTAGTGACTCCGCCAGAGGCTATCACTGGAATTGTCAGCGCTTGAGCTAGCGCTACCGTAGCTTCAATGTTTACACCAGTCAACATCCCATCGCGCCCAATATCAGTATACACAATCGCATTTACACCATAATCTTCAAATTTTTTCGCTAAATCAATCACATCATGTCCTGTGAGCTTAGACCAACCATCCACTGCTACCTTGCCATCTTTTGCATCCAACCCCACCATGATCTGTCTGGGGAAAGCGTAGCAAGCTTCATGTAAGAAGCCTGGGTTTTTAACTGCTGCAGTACCGATGATTACATAGTCAATTCCACTATCTAGGTAACGCTCTATAGTTTCTAAGTCTCTAATACCACCACCTAACTGAATAGGTATATCCCCACCTACCGCTTTGACTATAGCCTTAATCGCCGCTTCATTCACCGGCTTACCTGCAAAGGCACCGTTCAAATCTACTAAATGTAAGCGCTTACCGCCTCGATCAACCCAATGGCGGGCCATGGCGCCAGGGTCTTCTGAAAATACTGTGGACTCTTCCATTAAGCCTTGTTTTAGTCTTACACAATGGCCGTCTTTGAGATCAATTGCTGGGATAATTAACATATTAGTATTTAATAATTACGAACAAAAATGGGTGGATAAAAAATATGGCAAAATTAAGGTTGCCACTCTACAAAATTACTTAGCAATTGCAACCCTGCGCTAGCACTTTTTTCTGGATGAAACTGTACAGCAAACAAATTATTGCTGGCAATAGCACTCGTAAAAGGTTTGGGGTACTCACTAAAGCCTGATATAAGAATATCATCTGCAGGCTGCACATAATAACTATGTACATAATAAAAACGTGCCGCATCTTCAATACCTTTCCACAGATGATGGGGTTTATCTCCATTACTGCGGCTTTGGTACACCTGATTCCAACCCATATGCGGTACTTTTAACTTTTCACCGCTGGTAAGTTTCATTTCTTCTATTGCAAAACGCTTCACTGCACCCTTAAATAAACCTAATCCAGCAGCATCACCCTCCTCCGAATGCTCAAACAACATTTGCAAGCCAATGCAAATCCCCAAAAATGGTTTATTGTTGGCGGAGGATATTACAGCCTCCCGAAGGCCCCGCGCATCTAATTCACGCATACAATCAGGCATGGCGCCTTGACCTGGAAAAACTACACGATCCGCTCTTAGTATTTGCTTAGGGTCACTAGTTACGAGAACGTTCTTCATAGGAGCAACATGCTCTAATGCCTTGGACACTGAGCGCAAATTGCCCATGCCATAATCTACAACTGCGATATCTATTTTTTTCATACTCTTTTACAACTGCTACTTATAGGTTTGATCACTAACAAGACTTATAAGCTACCTTTTGTAGATGGCATCATGCCTTCCATGCGGGGATCTAACTCCACAGCCATACGTAAGGCGCGACCGAAAGCTTTAAATATTGACTCCGCTTGATGATGTGAGTTATGACCTTTGAGATTGTCAATATGCAATGAAATATTGGCATGATTAACAAAGCCCTGAAAAAATTCATGCACTAAATCTACATCAAATGTACCAATTGCAGCACGGGTAAATGTGCATCCAAAAGCCAAGCCTGGACGGCCTGAAATGTCGAGCACCACCCGCGACAAGGCCTCATCCAAAGGCACATAAGCATGGCCGTATCGTCTGATCCCTTTTTTATCACCTACAGCCTTAGCAAAAGCTTGGCCAATAGTAATACCTATATCTTCGACTGTGTGATGTGCATCTATATGCAAATCACCGCTAGCCTGGACTTGAATATCCATCATTCCATGACGAGCAATTTGATCAAGCATGTGATCTAGAAACCCTATACCAGTATTGAGTTTCGTTAATCCTGTGCCATCTAAATTTATAGAGGCAGTAATTTGTGTTTCTAGTGTATTTCTTATTACTTCAGCTGCACGCATATAAAATCACTTAAATGAAATAGTGTAAAACTTTAATAGGGTTTATTTTAACCCAAAGCCGATGCAAGCATACCAAATATGGCGATCAATAAAAAACAAAGCCTAGCAAGATGTAATTTATCTTTACTAGGCTTTGCGTTTATTAGCTTTCGCTAATTAACTTCCTCTTAGTATCAACACTTCTGTTGATAACAAGGAGATTAGAAGTTAATTATTTCGCAGCTTCAGGAGCAGCAGCATCAGCTGCAGGTGCAGCAGCTTCAGGAGCAGCTGCAGGTGCAACTTCAGCAGCAGGATTCGCTTCAACAGCAGGAGGCGCTTCTTCAGCTTTTTTACCAGCTAGTAAATTGAACAATAAAACCAAAACAGCAGCAACGATTAACCATGGTAGGTATTTTTTCACACCTCCAGCACTCGCAGAACCGCCGTGTGCAATTGCCGTAATTTCAGCAGCAGCAGCAGCTGGGTCAGTTGCACCGTAAATTGCTGCACCAGCAACAATAATTGTTGCGCCAGCATCTTTAACTTGTTGTGTAGTAGCAGCTTTAACACCGCCAGCTACTGAAATCTCAACGCCTAAACCTAAACCAGCAACCATTGCTAAGTCATTGAAAGGTGTTTGACCAGCAGCTTGTTGATCTAAACCAGTATGAACGCCAATAATGTGCGCGCCTAATTTAGCAACTTCTAGAGTACGTGTTTTTTTATCAGCTACGTTGATCAAATCAACTTGAGCTTTTTTGCCGTATTTGTTAGCAACATCAATTACACCTTTGATTGTGCCTAAATCCGCTGTACCTAGCACTGTACAAATATCTGCACCCGCTTTGTAAAATGGCTCAGCTTCATAGAAACCTGCATCCATAGTTTTAAGGTCAACTAAAATTTTGTTTTTTGGAAATTTAGCACGTAAAACTTCTAACAATTTAATTCCGTTGTGCTTAATGCAAGGTGTGCCTATTTCTAAAATATCTACATGTGGAGCAACTTTAGTTGCTAAAGCGACGGTGCCGTCGAAATCCAGTGAATCTAACGCCATTTGGGTTTGTGCCATGATACATCCTCCAGCTTAAAGTAAATGAATACGATTTACTTAGGTTAAAATTATGATTTAAATGTAATTATTATTTATGCGAAAAAATGCACATTTCGCAATCATAACCGCAGTTAGCAACTAAGTTCAAACTTTTTATTAATATTTTCACAGATTTTAATAAGATTATGCATAATATTGGCAGTATTTAGGCTGCATATTGATTGCCGCACCTAAGTTAAATTGGTCATCAACCCAAAATCTCAGTCAAAGCCCTAATAAGCAATTCTGACTGCATGTCAGTACCAATAGTAATTCGTAAATACGGGGATATACGATTAGGTGCTTTAAAATGACGCACAATAATACTCCTCGTACGAAGTTCCGCGGTTAGCTCAGCACCATCTTTAATTTGATGTTTTGCAAAGATGAAGTTAGCGCCTGATGGTAATACTTCGAAGTCTAATTGCTCTAAATCGCTAATAAGTTTCGTACGCGTAGAAATCACTAAACCACAGATTTTATTGAAATAATCATCATCCTGCATTGCAGCAATTGCTCCTGCAGAGGCTAAACGATCGATCGGATATGAATTGAAGCTATCTTTCACTCGAGTTAGGGCTTCGATTAGATCTGGTGAACCAAGCGCATAACCAACACGCAAACCGGCTAGGGAGCGTGCTTTAGATAATGTGTGCGTAACTAGCAAGTTAGGGTATTGGTTAATTAAGCCTACCGCTGATTGCGTTCCAAAATCAACATACGCCTCATCAATCACTACAACAGTCTGTGTATTATTTTTTAATAATTGTTCAATTCTTTCTAAAGCCAACGGGATGCCGGTAGGGGCATTTGGATTGGGAAATATAATGCCACCATTAGGTTGCTCATAATCAGAAATATTGATTGTGAAGTCGTTAGCAAGCGCTATTGTTTTGAAGTCGATTGCATATAATCGGCAATATACTGGATAAAAACTATAGCTAATATCAGGAAATAGTAATGGGAGGTCATGCTTTAATAATGCTTGAAATACATGCGCTAAAACTTCATCTGATCCATTACCAACAAATACTTGATTGGGCTTTAATTGATGAGTATGTGCGATTGCAGCTTTTAATGCTTCTGAATTTGGATCTGGGTATAATCGCAAGGTATCAGCAACTTCTTGCTTAAGTGCGGCTATGACCCTTGGGCTTGGTCCATAAGGATTTTCATTGGTATTAAGTTTAACTAAGTTATCCAGCTTGGGCTGCTCACCCGGCACATAGGGCGTGAGCTTATGGATAATGTCACTCCAGAACTGACTCATTAATTAATCTCTATTTTCAATCGATATTCAGCACTACGCGCGTGCGCCTGCAATCCTTCACCATAAGCAAGTGTCGCCGCGACCTTACCTAAAGTCTGCGCACCCATTGATGAAACCATAATCAAACTTGAGCGCTTTTGGAAATCATAAACACCAAGTGGCGAAGAAAATCTTGCTGTGCGCGAGGTTGGCAACACATGATTGGGACCAGCACAATAGTCACCTAAAGCTTCGCAAGTATTTCGTCCCATAAAAATGGCACCGGCATGTTTAATCTTTTGACTAAAAGTAAGCGGATCATCTATCGACAACTCTAAATGTTCAGGCGCAATATAATTACTGATGGTCGCCGCCTCATCTAGATCACGCACATGAATTAACGCGCCACGGTCAGTTAAAGATTTAGTAATAATATCTTTACGTGGCATTTCAATTATTAACTTTTCAATGCTAGTTGTAACTTTATTAAGGAAATCTGCATCTGGGCTTAAAAGAATCGATTGCGCTAATTCATCATGCTCAGCTTGACTAAACAGATCCATCGCCACCCAATCTGGGTCTGTTTTACCGTCGCAAATCACTAAAATTTCTGAAGGTCCTGCTACCATATCAATGCCAACCACACCAAATACTCGTCTCTTGGCGGCTGCCACATATGCATTGCCTGGGCCTACAATTTTATCTACCTGTGGCACGGTTTCAGTACCATAAGCCATAGCGCCCACTGCTTGCGCACCGCCGATACAGAATACCCGATCCACTCCTGAAATTGCTGCCGCGGCAAACACTAACTGATTGCGCTCGCCATTAGGCGTAGGCACCACCATAATCAACTCTTGCACGCCAGCGACTTTTGCGGGTATTGCATTCATTAACACAGAAGAGGGGTAAGCCGCTTTGCCACCAGGCACATACAAACCAACTCGATCTAGCGCCGTAACTTGCTGACCCAGCAAGGTGCCATCCGCTTCGGTATAGTTCCAAGATGCCATCAACTGCTTTTCATGATAAATACGCACCCGATCTGCAGCTGCTTGCAAAGCTTCTCTTTGATCGCTGGGCAGGCCAGCCAAAGCCGCGCGCAGCTCACTTTGACTGACTTCTAGCTCAACTAGGGTTCTTGCACTCGTTTTATCAAAACGATTTGTATATTCCAATACAGCGGCATCGCCACGATGCTTTACATCTTTAAGAATTTTAGCAACCACTTCATCAACGCTATCGTCCTGAGCGGTTTCAAAAGCAAGCAATTGTTTGAGCTGGTCATCAAAATTGCTGTCGGTGGTTGAAAAGCGTCTAATTTTCATAGCTATTGCCTATCATTTTAAATTGAATTTCTTTTTGCAATGACCGCTGAGAATGCATCCATAATCGGTTGTATTTTAGATCGATTTAACTTGAGTGAGGCTTGGTTGACAACAAGTCGTGAACTGATATCTCCAACCTCTTCAACTGCCTTAAGGTTATTAGCACGCAAAGTACCCCCAGTACTTACCAAGTCTACGATGACATCAGCCAGCCCAACCAATGGCCCTAGCTCCATAGAGCCATAAAGCTTAATTAAATCAACATGCATACCCTTCGCAGCAAAGTGCTCACGAGCGGTTTTTACATATTTAGTCACTACCTTTAAGCGCGCACCACTTCGAATTGATCCGAAATAATCAAAGTCTTCACGAACTGCCACCATCATTTTGCATTTAGCAATTTGTAAGTCTATGGGCTGATATAGCCCCTCACCACCATGTTCATCGAGTACATCTTTACCAGCAATTCCTATATCTGCTGCGCCGTACTGAACGTAAGTAGGTACATCGGTAGCGCGAACTATTATTAATCGCACATCATCACGATTGGTGGCAAGTATTAACTTACGGGATGAGTCTGGATCTTCAAGCGGATAAATTCCTGCCGCTGCTAGCAGTGGCGTAGTTTCTTCAAAGATACGACCTTTTGATAGTGCAATAGTAATCATAATTTTATAATCTTTAAAAACTTACGTTACGCGCTTAACATCAGCACCTAAGGCATTTAGCTTCTTTTCTAAATTCTCATAACCACGATCCAAGTGATAGATACGCTCAATCACGGTTTCACCCCGAGCTACCAACCCTGCTAATACCAAACTAGCTGATGCACGTAAATCGGTTGCCATAACAGTAGCGCCATCTAAAAAAGGTACTCCTTTAACTAATGCAGTATTGCCTTCAACATCAATATCAGCACCTAGTCGTTGCATTTCTTGTACATGCATAAAACGATTTTCAAAAATTGTTTCAGTAACTTTTGATATACCTTTTGCCACCGTATTAAGCGCCATAAATTGTGCTTGCATATCGGTTGGGAAAGCTGGATGAGGCGCAGTTCGAATATTGACAGCCTTCATTTGACCATCACTTTTCACTGTGATGCTATCTACATCACAATCGACTATTGCTCCTGCATCACGTAATTTTTCAATCACCGCATCAAGCAGATGAGGTTGCACATTCAGTAATTTTACTTCACCACCAGTCATCGCCACGGCTACCATGTAAGTTCCAGCCTCTATTCGATCACAAACCACGTTATGCATAGCGCCATTCAATCGATCAACACCCACAATGGTAATCTCATCTGTACCAGCACCGGTAATTTTTGCGCCCATTTTAACTAGGCATTCCGCCATATCAACAACTTCAGGTTCTTTTGCTGCATTCTCTAACACTGTGGTGCCTTGCGCCAGCGCTGCGGCCATCATCAAATTCTCAGTGCCAGTAACAGTCACCAAATCCATGTAATAACGCGCGCCTTGTAAACGCCGATTGGGCAAATGCGCTGTTGTTGCCTCTATATAACCATGATTAATATGAATTTCAGCACCCATAGCTTGCAGGCCTTTGATATGCAAATCCACTGGACGTGACCCAATAGCACAACCACCGGGTAATGAGACGCGGGCTTGACCAAATCTAGCTAACAACGGACCTAGTACCAAAATAGAAGCGCGCATGGTTTTCACCATTTCGTATGGGGCTTCTTTGTTAAGAATAACACTGGCATCTAAACTTACTTTATCCGCTTCTCGGCTAATCTTAACACCCATATTCTCAAGCAACTTAATGGTGGACCCAACATCTTTAAGTGCTGGTACGCCAGTCAAATGAAGTGGGGTTTCTGCCAACAATGCAGCACATAGAATAGGTAGCGCTGCGTTCTTTGCACCCGAAATCACCACTTCACCATTTAAGCGATTACCGCCTTGAATAATAAGCTTGTCCAATTAACTGGCCGCGTTTTCTTTGAATCTTTCAAGTAGGGTTTGTAGCTCTCCACTTTCATACATAGAACGCATAATATCGGAACCTCCAACAAACTCACCACCTATATAAAGCTGCGGAATGGTAGGCCAGTTTGCATACACTTTAATACCTTCTCGCACCGCTTGATCTGCCAGAACATCTACAGAGATATATTTAACATTACATGCATCTAGAATTTGTGTTGCCATATTAGAAAAACCACATTGCGGAAACTTAGGATTACCTTTCATGTATAAAACTACTGGGTTACTCGTTACTGTTTCTTTAATTAATAATTGTGCGTCCATATAAATCTCCGTTACTTTGTATTTAATTGATTTAACTTATTTTTTCCATTGCTCAGGGGTATAGGTTTTCATAGAAAGCGCATGAATTTCTGAGCGCATTCTATCGCCAAGCGCCGCATACACCAACTGGTGTTGCTGCACCATATTCTTGCCGTTAAATTCAGGACTGACAATGACGGCTTCAAAATGCGTACCATCGTCACCGAGGACTTTAATGTGATCGCAAGCTAAATGTTGCGTAATGTACGATTCTAGCTGTTGTGCACTTAACACTTATATCTTCACTTTCCAGCCCGAAATCTATTAATTTCAAGCTATATATTTAGGTTCTTAATTTATAGCCTGATTTTAACATTTTTAGGGTTATCCATGCTAACACTAAGAACGACAAGCCAACTACAGACAAACTAATAAAAGGTGACACATCACCTTTGCCGAAAAAACCATACCTAAAGCCGTCAATCATGTAAAAGAATGGGTTAAGTTGTGATAGTTTTTGCCAAAAACTTGGGAGGGAATGTATAGAGTAAAACACACCAGATAAGAACGACAAAGGCATAATAATGAAATTCTGAAAGGCAGCCATTTGATCAAAACGATCTGCCCATATACCTGCGATAATACCAAAGGTACCCATTAACGCACTTCCCAGCAAAGCAAACGCAATGATTAACAATGGGTTAGCCATATGTATATCAACGAACCACATTGCAACCAAGAATATACATAACCCAACTACCAAACCGCGAATAATTGCTGCAAATAAAAATGCTGAAAAAAACTGTAGGTGGGTGAGAGGCGTAAGCAGAACAAACACCAAATTACCCATCACCTTGGACTGTATTAGACTCGACGAGCTGTTTGCAAAAGCATTTTGTAATACTGACATCATAATCAAGCCAGGAATTAAGAATGCTGTATATGGCACGTTATCGTAAACCTGCACCTGCTTATCCAGTACATGCGAAAATATTAGCAAATAAAGTAAGGCCGTGATTACAGGAGCAGCTACCGTTTGAAAAGCAACGCGCCAAAATCTTAACATCTCTTTTTTAAGTAAGGTCCAAGGACCCCTGAATGCAGATTTAATTTTAACTTGCGCCATCATGACTGTTTACCCACTAGCGATAAAAATACATCTTCTAAATCGGCTTCACTTAACTGCATATCAAGCACCTTAACATTCGCTGCTCGTAAGACCGACAATACAAATTCAATTTGTTCAGTATCATTAAGCGCAAAGGTAAAAATGCCATTATCTTGATTACGTAGCAGTGGATGCAATATTTCCGGCAAGATAACTGGCCCTAAGCTTAAGCGTAAATTTTTACCTGCGAATTTATTTAGTAAACTAGACGTGCTATCAAGAGCTACAATTTCACCTTGCTTCATCATCGCTACCCTACTGCATAAGGCCTCAGCCTCTTCTAGATAATGCGTAGTGAGGATAATGGTGTGGCCAGCACGATTAAGTTTCTTAATAAATTCCCACAACATCTGTCTAAGCTCTACATCGACACCCGCGGTCGGCTCATCTAAGACAATGACAGGCGGCTTATGTGCCAATGCTTGAGCAATTAATGCGCGCCGTTTCATCCCACCCGAAAGCTTACGCATATTGGTATGAGCCTTATCGGTTAAGCCTAAACCTTCAAGCACTTCATCAATCCATGCATCATTTTCTGGGCCATGGCCAAAATAGCCTGCTTGAAAGCGTAGCATTTCTCGGACATTAAAAAATGGGTCGAACACTAGTTCTTGTGGAACTACGCCTAATAACTGCCGTGCCTGCTGATACTGATTAACAACATCGAAGCCCATCACAGAAATGTTACCGGAACTAGGCTTAATCAAGCCTGCAAGAATATTAATTAAAGTTGATTTTCCGGCACCATTCGGCCCTAATAACGCAAAAAACTCGCCTTGCTCAATCGTTAAATCAACACCTTTCAGCGCATGTAGATCGCCAAAATATTTATGCAAACCATTAATTTTAATTGCAGGACTAGACACATTAGACTTTCAAATTGACAATTCAACTGGTGAGAGAATTATAGGTAAGCAAGGTACATAAAGCTTAAAATATAATGAATATTGACATTTCTTATTGTACTTGGGGGTGGTTTAAAATAAACCAAGAGCAGTTATTTATATCAAACCACTATGATGACGATCTTTAGGCTTTAGCTACTGGAATAAATGCGGTAACACCGTAAAGTTCAGCTAGACTATTTAAGTTAGGCGTCATATTAGCAAAGCTTACTTTGCATTTCGAAGCCATGGCACGACGTTGCCACTCCATGATCAAACTCAATGCTGAAGTGTCTATATTGGTAGCGCCAGAAAAATCTACAACCACTTTACCGCTCATTGATAAAATTTCACTTTGAGCCAATACTGCATTAGCATTGTGCATTAGCACATCACCGAAAATATGCCACTGATTGCCTTGTTGAGTAATATTAGTCATACAAACTCAAGCCTAAACGCCAGCCAACCTATTTTTCTCTTCAAGCTTTTTATTTAAGCTATCTAAGCCATTTTGGCGAATTTCACTGCTGAATTGACTTCGGTAATTCGTCACCAAGCTCACGCTTTCAATCACGATATCGTAAACCTTCCAACCATTTTCAGATTTAATAAGATCATAATCAACTTCTACGGGCTGTCCACCAGATTGCAGGATTTGTGTTTTTACATTCGCATTTTTGGCATCAGCCTCTAGACGAAACGGCTTATATTCCATGGTCTGGTCTTTGTATTTTCCTAGCGCAGAAGCATAAGTACGCAATAACAGGCTTTGAAATTCTTTTTGAAAAGTAGCTTGCTGCTCAGGCGTTGCCGACCGCCAGCTTTTGCCGAGCACCATACGACATACACGATCAAAATCAAAGTTTGGCAAAATATTTGTTTCAATTACCGCATACAATTTCTGCTTATTGCCAGCTTGAATTTCTTTATCATTTTTGATAATCGTCAGAACTTCTTGGGCCGTTTGCTTAACGAGCAAATCAGGCGCCACTTCTGCATATGCGGTTGCAACAAATGCAATCAAACTTATACTCACTAAAAACTTAAGAATTACTTTCATTCAGATTCCTTGCTGATTGCTTTGTAGCAAATATTTTACCAAAAAATAACCACTCACTTTCCATAAACCCGCTTAACTAGGCATCCAACTTTAATCTAGTTCTACCGTTAATTAAAAGCCAGGATCACCCAACTCTAAAGTCTTACCTGCTGCTTTTTTTTCTAACGGTTTGGCAGTTGGTGCTGGATTTACATCAGCATTGTCCGTTTTTGTTTCAGAAGCCTTACTAAACAAAAATTGGCTAATCATTTTTTCCAACACGATAGCGTCTTGTGTTTTTGTGATTCTATCACCATTTTTTAAAGTATCTTCATCACCGCCAGCTTCAAGTCCAATGTACTGCTCGCCCAACAAACCTGCCGTATAAATATTGGCAAAAGTATCTTTAGGGAAGTTATAGCGCTGATCGATATTAATTTTAACAATCGCCTCAAATTTTAATCCATCAAAATTAATGCTGTCCACGCGACCTACAACTACACCAGCACTCTTCACAGGCGCATGTGGCTTTAAACTACCTACATTTTCAAACGCAGCACTTACGCTATAGGTTGGGCCTAAGTTCGCTGAAGTGAGATTACCGACCTTCATTGCTAAACCCAATAATGCAGCCACACCTAGCGCCACAAAAACACCTACCCATAAATCAATTGTTGTTCTATCCACTTAATATCCCCTCAGTTTGCACATACTTACATTGTCGGCCAGCATCTATTACACCGCGAGCATAAATGACGTCAATACGAAATCCAAACCCAGCACAGTAAGCGAAGAAATTACCACTGTTCTGGTGGTTGCTCTGCTGACGCCTTCTGCTGTTGGTGGCGCATCAAATCCCTCAAACAGCGCAATCATGGTGCAAGCAACCCCAAATACAAGGCTCTTAATTAAACCATCTACGATATCTAATCTAAAATCTACATTAGCTTGCATTTGCGACCAGAAAGCCCCTTGGTCAACCCCGATTAAAGGCACTGCAACCAGGTAGCCTCCCAAAATACCCACCATTGAAAAAAGTGCAGCTAAGATTGGCATAGAAATTACGCCAGCCCAAAAGCGTGGTGCAACAACACGAGCAATCGGGCTAACAGCCATCATTTCCATAGCGGATAATTGCTCGGTAGTCTTCATTAATCCTATTTCTGCGGTAATTGCAGTACCTGCTCGCCCCGCAAATAACAATGCTGTAACTACTGGACCCAATTCACGTACTAGAGACAATGCCACTAAAACGCCGATTGCCTCTGATGAACCATATTTTTGTAAAGTATTGTAGCCCTGCAATGCCAGCACCATGCCAACAAAAAAAGCTGACACAATAATAATTAATAAAGACAAAACGCCGGTAAAATAAATTTCACGCATAATCAGATGAAACCGACGAAAACTTTGTCCTGAATAAAATATAGTCAAGAAAAATAGTCGTGCACCCGCGCCTAAACGCCAAACACTCTCAATCATGCCTGCGCCCATGTTGCGCAGTATTCTCGCAATAGCGATAACTAGTAATTTAATCATGTCTAGGGCTTTTGAGTATCTCAGACTGGTAGTTTGCAGCTGGATAATGAAATGGTACTGGGCCATCTTTTTCACCATGCACAAATTGATGGACAAAGGGCAACGAAGATTGCATCAAGTCATGCGGCGTCCCTTCTGCGGCAATTTCACCACTGGCAACAAAGTAAACATAATCAGCTATTAAGAAGGTTTCTTTTACATCGTGAGATACGACAATAGAAGTGGTCCCTAGCGCATCATTGAGACTGCGAATTAAATCACAGATAACACCCATAGAAATAGGGTCTAATCCAGCAAATGGCTCATCATACATAATGATGTGGGGGTCAAGGGCAATGGCTCTAGCCAGAGAAACTCGTCTCGCCATTCCTCCGGAAAGCTCTGCTGGCATGTATTGCGACGCACCACGCAGACCAACTGCATTAAGCTTCATCAACACCAAGTCTCGAATCATAGATTCTGGCAAGTCTGTTAATTCACGCATTGGAAAAGCAACATTATCAAAGACTGATAAATCGGTGAACAAAGCACCATGCTGAAATAACATACCCATTTTACGGCGTAGTTTGAAAATTCCATCGCGATCTTGCTTATGAACAACATCGCCATCTACACGCACTTCGCCTTTACTAGGCTTAATCTGCCCGCCTATAAGCCTCAAAAGGGTAGTTTTACCACTGCCACTGCCGCCCATTATGGCCACGACCTTGCCTCGTGGAAACACCATGTTTATGCCTTTATGCAACAGGCGACCTTTGTAACCAAAGGAAAGATTATCAATTTCTACGATATTGGGAGTCATGGCTAACTTGGTAATTTATGTAAGCAGGCATCAGTTAAACATTTTAAAACAATTTAGCACAGTGGAAAGAATTTAAATTGTATCTGTCTGAAATAACTTTATCCACAAGCTTAAATTAAGATGATTGATACAAATAAATTTAACGTGTTAATTGCTTTAGGGTTCTGCAATTAATAGTGCCATACAGATTTTAGCGCGCTTATTAACTCTGACTTAGAACCTGCCGCAAAAAGAAGCAACATTAGCCGCCTCTTTTAAACCTTATTCTTAACGCAAACCTTGCATATAATCAGCTACTGCCGCCATTTCGGCATCAGTCATTTTTGCAGCGATCGTCATCATAATCGGGGCATTAGCACGCTCCCCAGTTCGGAAAGTTCTTAGTTGCGCCAAGGTATAGTCAGCGTGCTGGCCACCTAATCGCGGAAATTGTTTTGGCAAGCCTGAACCTGTAGCACCATGACATGAGGCACAAGCTGGAAGATTATTTGAAGCGATACCACCACGATAGATCTTCTCGCCTAAAGACCCTTGAGCATTCGTTTTAGCTTGGCCTAAAGCCAGCTTTTGACTCGCAAAGTAAGCTGCTAAGTTTTTCATATCTTCGTCACTTAACATGGAAGCCATACCCGACATCACTGCATTTGCTCGCTTGCCAGACTTGAACTCCATTAATTGTTTGACTATATATTCAGGATGCTGACCAGCTAACTTAGGATTAAGCGTAATCAAACTATTTCCATCTGAACCATGGCAAGCAGAGCAAACTGAAGTAACTATGCTTTCAGCAGTTCTTACTTCCGGCACCACAACTTTTTTGTCAAGAGTTGCTGTCGCGGCATGTGCCGATAGACTTAATGTCATACTTAACACTAACCATGCTAAATTACAAAATTGCATTACTACTCCTAGCTCTTAAATTTAAGATCTGAAATTTACTTAACTGCACTTGAAGTTACAGTGACATTCTGTCCAAGTGACTAATCTAAATTATTCAATCAATTAACACGCTATTTTAGCGAAAAACATCTATTCGTGATAGCATTTTTCAACATAGATTTTCCTGACGTTAATTCACCACTAAGCCCAACGTCCCTTAGTAATAGAATTGGATTCCAATGCCTTTGTTTCAAAATGCTACTTTTCACATCTCAGCCCATCACTTACGTGACTTACCGCTTGCAAGCGGTATTGAAGTCGCCTTTGCCGGTCGCTCCAACGCGGGTAAATCAAGCGCATTAAATACGCTTGCAAATCATAATCGCCTCGCTTTTGTTAGTAAACAACCGGGGCGTACACAGTTGATTAACTTCTTCACACTAGGCAATGATAGGCATCTAGTAGATCTTCCTGGTTATGGCTACGCCAAAGTCCCCGAAGCCATGCGTGCGCATTGGCAAAATGTGCTGGCACGTTATTTAAGCGAACGTTCTAGCTTGGGAGGATTGGTGTTGGTAATGGATAGTCGCCACCCACTCACTCCACTAGACCGCCAAATGTTGAATTGGTTTTGCCCAAGCGGCAAACCTGTGCATGTATTATTGACCAAAGCGGACAAATTATCTCGGGGTGAAGCCGGCTTAACTTTAAGTCGTGTGCGTAAGGAATTAATTGAAACTTGGGGTAATCATTACCACAGCGAGTGCACCATACAGTTATTTTCTAGCTTGAAAAAACAAGGCGTAGAAGAAGCCGAGCAGATTATTGGTAAATGGCTATTTGCGGAAGAACCTGAAGATTTAGTAAAAAAATCATTTAATCTGAGTTAGAGCAGCAACACAATCCATTATTACAGCTAGTTATTCACGGATATAGACCAAATCCCATACCCCATGTCCAAGTTTTAGACCGCGATTTTCAAATTTAGTTAACGGTCTATAGCTTGGCTTTTGTGCATAATTTTCTGCACTATTTTTTAACTGTGGCTCAGCATTTAACACATCTAATACCCATTCAGCATACTCCTGCCAATCGGTAGCTACATGCAAATAAGCCCCTACTTTCAATTTACTGCAAAGTAGTTTTACAAATTCCGCCTGTATCAACCGGCGCTTGTGATGGCGTGTTTTATGCCAAGGATCAGGGAAGAAAATATGTACGCCATCTAAACTCGCATCTGCCAGCATATGCTTTAGCACTTCCACCACATCATGCTGAATAATACGAATATTAGTAAGCGCCAACTCTTCAATTAACTTAAGCAGAGCACCAACTCCAGGTGTATGAACTTCAGCGGCCAAGAAATCATAATCGGGTAATGTCTGCGCAATCTTGGCTGTTGTTTCACCCATGCCAAAACCAATTTCTAATATTTTTTTACTGCTTTTTCGCTTAAACTCTGCGTCTAAATCTATCAGTTCAGGCTTATAGCTAATACCAAATTGGGGTAATCCCGTTTCAAGTGCACGCGCCTGACCTTTGGTTAGTCGGCCTTGGCGCAAGACAAAACTTCGAATTGGCCGGTGTGGGTGTTCTGGAATTAAGTCAATGTCTTTCATGCCGCGCATTATACATGATGACTTTATTATTCCAGCCCAAGCCACGTGCCCAGACTATCTTAGTTTCTGCTAACAACTTCACTACAAGGTATGTGACTTATCCCCCACACTAAAACCAAGTAAAGGCATGTCTACAGCTTTACTTAAAGCAATCACCTTGAATAAATCACCCATTTCAGCCGGAGATAATAACTTTTGTGCAGCTGCTGCAAGCGGCGCATAACGCGCCATATCATCTGAAGGCACTTGCGACATCAACTCTAAAATTCCACAGTTCATCAAAAATTGTGCCTGGCTACAGAAGCCAGTTAGCTGCAATCCGTTATTCACACCCGCATAAGCAATACTTGTGAAATCAACGTGTGCAGTAATATCTTGAAGCCCTATATTAATAAGTGGGTCAGTATGCGCATAATGTTGGTAATGGCACATCAGGGTACCTAGATTGCGTTGAGGATGATAATACTCGTGCTCAGAAAATCCATAATCTATCATCAAGATAACGCCACATTCTAATATATTTCCTATACTGCGAATTAAGCCGCTCGCTGACGGACAAAATTCGCTGATATAACCTGTTGGCAGATTCATCTTTGTAACTGCCTCTAATAACTGCTGGTCGCTCAGCGGGTTAGCATGCCAAGGTTTATCAAGCCAGGAAAAATTAAGACTATCTTGAGAAAATACAATGCCGCGCTCAAACAATCCTTCCGGGTTCACACCGGCAATATGCACCGGAATCGCATCTAGAACTTCATTACCCAACACTACACCAATAAAGGTTGACGGCAACTGATTAAGCCAAACTACGCGTTCAAATAGCGGTGTCGATAACACACCTTTCAAGTATTCCAGCTGCACTTGGCGTAAGTGATCACTCACATCGAGTATGTAATAATGATCTGGCAATCTATCTAACTGCTCCAAAGTCAGCAGTAAATCACCAGCAAGCTTACCAGTGCCTGCCCCCAACTCCATTATGCTACCTGCGGTTAACTCTAATACCTGCGCAACTTGATTAGCCAGCGACTGTCCAAATAAAGCAGAAATTTCTGGCGCGGTCACAAAGTCTCCACCACTGCCAAATTTTTGATTTCCTGCACTGTAATAACCGAGTTGGGGGGTATAGAGCACTAGTTGCATAAAATCAGCGAAATCTATCCAACCCCCAGCTTTTTTTATTGACTGCTGTATTAGCGTTTGTAACTGAAGACTGTGTTCTTCTGCATCTCTTGATGGCGTTGGCAGTGTACTCATAGACTTAGATTATAATGGCTAAAAATTAAATTGGATAAAAAGTGAAGTTAAGCGACAAAAATAAAGTAGTGCTAATTACAGGTGGTGCTAAGCGCGTAGGTGCGGCCATTTGCCGTTCTTTGCACGCTGATGGGTACACCATGATGATTCACTATAAAAGCTCATTTCAAGAAGCGCAATCCTTAAAAGCAGAACTCAACTTAAAACGCCCTAATTCAGTAGCGATTGTGCAAGGCGACTTATTGGATATTGCAAGCATTCCAAACTTAGTGGCCGCAACGGTTAATACTTTTGGTCGACTAGATGTCCTAATTAATAACGCATCTACCTATTACGCAAGTGAGCTTGGAGACATCGACGAAAGTAAATGGCATGATTTAGTAGGTAGTAATTTAAAAGCGCCGCTATTTCTATCGCAAGCTGCAGCGCCAGAATTAAGAAAAAATCATGGGTGCATTGTCAATATTACTGATATGCATGTTGAACGACCAAAAAAAGGTTACATCATTTATAGTGTAGCCAAAGCTGGCTTGGTCACACTGACTAAATCTCTTGCCCATGAATTAAGCCCAGAAGTCCGTGTGAACGCAGTAGCTCCAGGTCCAGTTCAATGGCCTGATAGCAACCCACAGTTTGACGAGGTATATCGTCAGCGCGTCATTAATCAAACATTACTAAAGCGGGTTGGAGAAGCCGAAGATGTAGCCAAGGCAGTTAAATTCTTAATCGCTGATGCACCTTTTATTACTGGTCATGTGCTTGCAGTAGATGGTGGCAGATCGATTAACCTATAGTATTCTTACCCATAACATCAGCACAAATTAAAATACCAATGATCAAACACCTACCAACAAACTACTCTAACAACTTTATCAAACTGCGTAATAGTTTAATTAGCTCTACCGGCAAAGCCATCGGAGACTATAACATGATTGAAGAAGGCGATACTGTTCTGGTATGCATGAGTGGCGGCAAAGACTCGCATGCATTGTTGATGATCCTGTTGGCCTTACAAGAGCGTGCGCCGATCAACTTTAAACTGATTGCAATGAATTTAGATCAAAAGCAACCTGGGTTTCCTGATCATATTTTACCAGCCTACTTTGAACAGTTAGGCGTCGATTACCGCATAGTTGAAGCTGACACTTACTCAATTGTTAAAGAAAAAATACCTGAGGGTAAAACCACATGCTCCCTATGCTCTCGACTACGTCGAGGTATTATCTATACGACCGCAAAAGAACTCGGCGCGAACAAAATTGCACTGGGGCATCATCGTGATGACATCGTTGAAACCCTATTTCTAAATATGTTTTTTGGCGCTAAGATGAAAGCCATGCCACCTAAGCTATCCACTAACGATAAACAAAATATCGTTATACGGCCTCTTGCCTACTGTAGTGAAAAAGATATTGCCAGTTATGCACGGCAAATGGAGTTCCCGATCATTCCTTGCGACCTCTGTGGTAGCCAAGAAAATTTACAACGGCAGAAAATCAAAGACATGCTACAAGGCTGGGAACGTGAACAACCTGGGCGCATCAATAACATTTTCCGGGCCATTACTAACGTTGAGCCATCTCATCTGGCTGATTTTGATTTGTACGACTTTAAAAACATGTCTCAAGCTATGCCCGAGGATGAAGATCCTTTATTTGGCGATATTGCTAATGAGGGCGCGGCTTTAACTTTAGCCACTAGCGAGGGCACCAAAATTGAATTTGTGCGAAACACCTAATTTCGACAATTTCAAGCCTAATAAACATACTATATATGGTAAGTTGTTGTCTTATAGCCATTTAGCTTGTTATCATCTATATTAATTTCTAAGTAACCCCCTTTTTTTAGGCATTCATGTCCAAACTGTTAATTGTTGAGTCACCTTCCAAAGCTAAAACGCTGAAAAAATACCTAGGAAGTGACTATGAGGTTCTAGCGTCTTACGGCCATGTACGCGATTTAATTCCAAAAAATGGTGCAGTCGATACGGCTGACAATTTCGCTATGAAATACGATATTATCGAACGTAATAGCAAGCATGTGGATGCGATTGCTAAGGCAGCAAAGTATGCTGATAGCATCTATCTTGCAACCGATCCGGATCGCGAAGGTGAAGCCATTTCATGGCATATTTCTGAAATATTAAAGTCAAAAAATTTACTCAAAAACAAGCTAATAAAGCGCGTGGTATTTCATGAAATCACCAAAAGCGCCGTTGAACATGCCATCGCTGAACCACGGGATATTTCAATGCCTATGGTCAATGCGCAACAAGCTCGTCGTGCTCTGGATTACTTGGTAGGCTTCAATTTATCGCCTTTACTTTGGAAAAAGATTCGTCGCGGACTTTCTGCTGGCCGTGTTCAAAGCCCAGCATTACGCTTAATTGTAGAACGCGAACTGGAGATAGAAGCTTTTAAATCTCAGGAATATTGGTCTGTACATTTGGATGCCCTAAAGCATAGTCATAGCTTCAATGCCAAACTAATTCTACTCAATAACCAAAAAATTGAGCAATTCTCAGTTATTAACAATGAACAACAACAAGATGTGGTAGGTAAGTTATTGCTAGCTAGTGCTGGTAAAACTACTGTTTCTCGAGTGGAGAAAAAACAACGTAGCCGAAGCCCTGCAGCACCATTTACTACTTCTACATTACAACAAGAAGCCGTTCGTAAGTTAGGCTTCACCACTTCACGGGCTATGCGTGTAGCGCAACAACTATATGAAGGTGTTGATATAGGTGCTGGCACTGTAGGTTTAATTACTTATATGCGTACCGACTCATTCAATATGGCAACAGAAGCTGTGATGCAAATTCGCGCTTATGTGAAAAGTAATTTTGATGCCGAATATTTACCAAAATCACCAGTAATGTACAAAACAAAGTCAAAAAGTGCTCAAGAAGCCCATGAAGCGATTCGCCCTACCGATATTAATAATGCACCAGCCAAAGTACGTCAATATTTGACTGATGAACAATTCAAACTATATGAAATGATTTGGAAGCGCGCCTTGGCGTGCCAAATGACCGCAGCTAAGTTTGATGCGGTCAGCGTCGATTTGAGTGTAGGTAGTGACGCAAATTTATTCCGCGCCTCTGGCCAAACTTTAGTATTCCCAGGCTTTATCGCGGTTTACATGGAAGGCATCGACGACGAAGATGAGGAGGAAGGTGAAAGTAAATTACCTCATCTAGAAACTGGTGAAGTTCTTACCGTTGAGAAAATATACGGGGATCAGCATTTTACTGAACCTCCACCACGTTATGGTGAAGCAAGTTTAGTTAAAATTTTAGAAGAGTACGGAATCGGCCGCCCTTCTACTTACGCTAGCATTATCAGCACATTACAAGATCGTGAATACGTAGTACTGGATAAGAAACGCTTTACGCCAACGGATGTTGGACGCGTAGTAAATAAATTTCTAACACAGCATTTTACTCAATATGTGGATTACGACTTCACGGCAAACTTAGAAAATGCTTTAGATAGCGTAGCTGAGGGAGAGCGTGAGTGGATACCGCTGATGGCAGAGTTCTGGCAAGGATTCAACCAACAGCTTCTCAGTAAAGCTGACGTTGATCGTCCAGGCAACGAACTAATAGACGAAGCATGCCCTAAATGCGGACAGCCATTACAAAAACAACTAAGTCGCTTTGGAACATTTATCGGATGTACAGGCTATAATAATGAACCTAAATGCGATTACAAACGTAGCCTTAATGGCACTGCAAACGCGGGTAGCGATCCAGTACTGATAGGAATAGATTCAGAAACTACAAAAGACATCTTACTGATGAATGGCCCCTATGGGCCTTATTTACAACTTGGCTTACCCGAAGAAGGGGATAAAAAGAAACCTAAACGCGTAAGTGTACCTAAAGAAATCCCAACAGCAGGCATGAGTTTGGAAACAGCCATTATGGTGCTGTCTTTACCGCGTGATCTAGGATTGCACCCTGTCACCAATAAAAAGATTGTGGCGAATATTGGACGCTTCGGCCCCTACATAAACCATGATGCCAAGTTTAAATCTATCCCTAAAGGTCAGAGTGTATTTACTATAGACCTAGATTCAGCAGTGGAGCTGTTGGCACAGGCTAGCACCGGCCCAGCCCCGCTTTGTTCACTTGGAAACCATCCAACTGAGGATGGTCAAATTGAAGTGTACGCTGGGCGATATGGCCCTTACGTGCAACATGGGAAGATACGTGCGACCTTACCGAAAAGTATTGAGCCTGAATCACTAACATTGGATGAAGCTTTGGAACTACTTAGCGCAAAAGCCGCCAAAGAGATTCCAGCCAAAAAGGCGCCTGCTAGAAAAACAGCAGTAAAAAGTACGATTACTACCAAAAAAGCCAGCACTTCAAAAACTGGGGTTAAAAAGGCTGCCAGTAAGAAAGTAATAACCAAAAAAGCCAGCCCTAAGACTAAGGTAACTAAAAAGCAAGTAAAGGACTAAAAATCCAACTGCACATTAAAAAAGCGGCTTTGAACTGCACCCCAAAAGTTGGACTAAACCTCCAACTGATTAAGGTGCATTTTTCATGTCTAAATATACGAAATCATTCAAGCTCCAGATAGTTAAAGATTACGAGTCCTCACATTTAGGGAGCAGC